>Ga0335073_10000016_pt1 | contig 270522 bp, 227 predicted proteins | sample Lox_Sample_22_FD_207093 | JGI IMG/M metagenome (GOLD analysis project Ga0335073, IMG submission 207093) | Soil microbial communities from Loxahatchee National Wildlife Refuge, Florida, United States - Lox_Sample_2.2 | ecosystem: Environmental > Terrestrial > Soil > Wetlands | place: USA... | reverse complement strand
CGTACCCGTAGGGCTTTGGGATATTGATGAACACAGTGGCGACGCCGATCGCGGCGCCGGCCGGACAGAAGTTCACGTTTTCGGGACCGATCGCGGAGAAGTCGAATTCGGGGCACTGTTCGGCGGCGGTCACGTTCCCCAGCAGCCCCGGCGGCAGCCCGAACGACAGGTCCTTGGCGAGGCCGGGCGAGGCCGGCTGCAGCCCCTTCTGCGGTGGCGCGCCCTGCTGCACCGGCAACGTTTCGAGCGTCTGGTTGAAGTTGACGTTCGCGGTCAGCTGAAACGGATGCGAGCCGGCCTGCCGTTCCGGTTCGCCGGCTTCATTTTCGGGCGTCAGCGTGTACCCGCCGGCTTCGATCCCGAACGGGAGCTGCGCTGCGTCGATCTTCACCGCGCGCGCAAGCGTCGCGCCGAGCACGGGCGGTTCGCCCGCTTCTTCGGCGAGCCCGCCCTGCACGTTCACGGTGTTCTGCAAGGTCGTGACGGTCCCTGCGGGCTCGCTGACCGTCACCGGGATCAGCAGTTCGAGCGCTTCGTACGGCGGGATGTCAAGCGAGCTTTCACAGCTGACCTGCTGTTCGTCTTGGCTCTGACAGCTCCAGAAGGCCGCTTCTTCGGCTTCACCGGAGATCGGATACGAGCGGCGCGCGCGCACGGCCGCGGCTCCCCCGCTCAGCGCGAGGCCGGCGGGCAAGCTGTCGGAGATCTTCACATGGGAGCTGTCGCCCTTGACGCCCGCATCGCCGAGGTCCTCGGCCACCACCGCGAGCAGCCCTGTGGTATCTGGCGCGAGGTTGCTGGGGGCAGCTCGCGAGGACAGCCGCCAGAAAGGCGCGCCCGACGCCGAGGTGCAGGCTGCGCCGAGGGTGAGTGCCACAGCAGCGACCGCAACCAGCATATGCGGCCGCGAGATACGCAGACGCGAAGCGAGCAGCCGACTGCGGTGCGACGGCGCCCGTCTGCGGCGCCCGGACGCCTCGGCGGCGCTCATCGTTTCCGCTCCCTGTCGCTGCCCGCGTGAGAACGGCGCTTGGCGTGGGCCTGCTTCGCCTGGTGCGGCCGATAGCGCCTGCGCGCCTCGCGTTCACAGACCGTGCGCCGATGTCTGTTCTTCAGCTTTCGACAGCCGCGAAGCGCGCGGGCGAGCTTCTGCGCGCGAGTCAGGGGCTTGGGTGCGGTAGCGCTCTGCTTCTTGACGGCCAGCGTCCCAGTCGAGGCCAGGTCGTTGGCAGACGAGGAGACCTGGGTGGTGGCGGGCGCCGGAGCCGCCGCAGGCAGCGCCTGTGCCTGACCGTGACAGCCCAGTTCCGATTCACAGCTCTGTGTGGAGCCGGCAGGGTATGTCAGGCACGGCGACGATGCCGTGCACACGCGTGCGTCATAGACGTCGTAGGCTTCGTCCTTGTCCGCCGCGACGAGCGGCGCGGCGCTCATGAAGAAGACGTCGTCGCCGTTTTCGCTGGCGTCCAGGAACGCGGCTTCGTGGCTCGAGGTGCCCGAGGAGATCAGTCCGACGCAGCCTCCGGAGGCGCTGCAGCTGCCGACGCTCTGGGGCTCGTACTCGTAAACGTCCTCCTTGCCGTTTTGGTCTTCGGGCACCAGTCCATCGGCGCTGTTGAAGAACAGGCGTCCTTCGTTTGTGAGGTAGCGCGACTGGTAGCCGGCGGATTTTTCCTTGCCGTAGTCGAGCATCCAGTCGGGCAGTGAGGCCGCGAGCCAGTGATCGAGCCAGTTTTCCGGGCGATCGACGAGCAGTCCGAGGCCTTCGCCGGCGTCGAGCGTGTCGAACACCCCGGCGGGTCTGGCCCCGCTCGGATTGCAGGAGGCGCAGGTCAGGCGATCTGTGTCCGCGTCGTAGAGGAAGACCTCCTGATCGAGCTTTTCACCCGGGGCCCTGCTCGTCTGGTCTTCGTTGTCATAGCCGGTGAGGCTTTCCTGCGACATGAACGCGAAGAACCGCCCGCTCGGCGAGACCCGCGAGCTGACCGCCGAGAGGTCGGCTTCGGGGATCAGGTTCGAGTCGAGCCCCGCGCCCCAGTCGGCGGCGTCTTCGGAGGAGAGCGAGGCGATGAAACGTGTTTCCCGCGTCCCCGGCTGGGTGGGATCGGGCTCGGACACGTACAGGTTGCATTTGGATCCGGGCGCGGGACGCTGTTCTTCGCCGTAGTAGCGTGCGCAGTGCCCGGGGCTCGCGCCCGGCGCCAGCACTCCGTTTGCCACGAAGTACAGGTAAGCGCCGTCTTCGCTGACGCCGGGCAGCAGGTTGAGCACGTCGGCGTTGCCCTCGGCGGCTTCGGGCGTGAGGTCGCTGAGCGCTCCTCGCAGCGGCTGCCCGGGGGCGCTCGTGAGCTTGAATTCGTAGAGATCGGCTGGGCCTTCGTCGCCGCCGACGGGTTCGAGCGCGGAGTCTTCCGTGAGCCTGGCGGTGTCGGTGAAGAAGATGCTCCGGCCATCGGCCGAGGCTCCCTGGAAGCGCACTTCCTGGTGTTCTTCGCCCGGTTCGGCGACTTCATGCCCAGCCGGGCCCGCTTCGGTGGCGCCGTGCCCCTGGGCGGCGCTCAGCTCGATCGTTTCTTGCGCCGGGACGTCTCTGAGGTAGAGGTGTTCGCGCCCGTCGGTGAAGGTCACGAGGCTTCCGTTCGCCGCGATCGCGCCGCGGCTGTTCAGTCCCGGCGGCGAGGCGGGCGATTCGCCGGCGCCGAGGAACGGGTCCGTCGCCGGCTGGCCGTCCGGCAGGACGCTCACGAGCGCCAGCGGCTGGCCGAGGCTCCACTCATACAGGCCGGCGGCCGACGGAGCCGCGGCGGTCAGGCCGACCGCGGAGCTGAAGATCACGTGCGAGAGGTCTTCGCTTGCGCCCGCGTAGTCGAGGCCACCGCCGAAGCGTGCGTTGGCGCTGTCGTCGGCGGCGGTCACCAGCGGCAGGTACCCCGGCGCGAGATAGCTCTCGTTCTCGGGTGAACCGGCCTGTTCGTACACCGCCCGCTCCGCCGGTCCGGGCTGCAGCGGCTGGTCGTCGCGCAGGTAGATCGTCTTTTCGCCGGCGGTAGGCGAAAGGGGAGGTGTTTCGACGGCGCCGAGCCCACCGGTCACGAGCGGGGCCGCCGGCTGCAGCAGGCTCAGCGACAGATCGGGGGAGAAGGCCTGGTACTCGGCGCCGATCGGGTGGACTTCTTCGAGGCCGCCGCCGCGGGTGTGGGGCGTTTCGAGGCTCTCGGTCTGCCATTCGTCGGCGGTTCTGTGCGAGAGCAGTTGGGTCGGTTCGGGGTTGCGCGAGCCCTGCGGTTCAGCGACCAGCGGCCCGTTCGCCACCCAGCTGACCGCCTGGCCGTCGGCCGAGGCCTCGATCATCGCGCCGCCTTCGTGGGGCAGCCCTTCCACGCCCGCGCCGTGCTTGTCGGGCGGTGAGACCATCTCCCATGCGCGGCCGTCCGGGAGCACGGCCGGCGAGGGCAGCGTGGTGAAGGTGTTCGGCTGCGGGCTGCCGGTGGCCGTGCCGCCGACGCCGGTGACGATCAGCTCGTAGTGGTACGCGGTGGCGGGGGAGAGTCCGGAGACTTCCACGCTCACGCTGTGATCGCCATAGCCCGGCGGGATCACTCCCGCGGGGATCGGCGCGCTGAGGCAGGACGCTGGTTCGGTGGCGCAGTCGGCCGTGCCATACAGGAAGCGATATTCGGCTTCCGCGCCGTCCGGGTCGATCTCGCCGGTGAGCTCCTCGCTGGTCGGCGTGAGGCTGCGAGCGCTGAGCGCATCGACCGACGGCGCCCCGGCTTGCGCAGGGGCAAAGACGTCGATGCGGTCGTTGGCCTGATCGGACACGAACACGTCGCCGGCCCCGGGTCCGGGCGCTGCTTCGGCTGACACGGCGATCCCCGCGCCGCCCTGTTCCTGGAGCTGTTCCGAGCCAAAGCGCTGGATCAGGACGTCCTCTGCGTCGAACGCGCCGACGCTTTCCCGGCCGACGAGGTAGGGGCCGTCATCGCCCTGGTCAACGGCGACGCCGGTCGCTCCCTGGCGCTGCACTTCGCGGCTCTGCAGCGTCATGCTCGGCGCCTTCAGGACCGCCACCGCGACGGGGTCCGGGGTCAGTTCTTCTTCGCCGGGGCAGTCTTCTTCGGAGTTCTCGCGTTCGTAGCCGACGTAGAAGGTCGACGCGTCTGAGTTCACGCCGAAGTCGGGGCGGGCCGTGCACTGTTCGATCAGCTCCTGCTCGCCTTCGAAGCCGGCGGGAGTGTCGCCCGGCACCCACTTGTTGGGCTGGGCGTCCGACAAACCAGAGATGTGGCCTTCTTCTTCCCAATAGACCCACACGGTCCCGGCGCCATCGACCGCCAGACCCTGGATGTTTTCGAGTTCCAATTCAGCGGTTTCGTCTTCTTCCTTGCCCTTGAAGATGCTTTTCTTCATCAGTTTTTCGCCCGAGGGCGAGTACTTGTAGATGTAGTCGCGTTCGAGCGCTTCTGCTCCTGGTTCCGATGCGCCGGCGACGTAGACGTCGCCTTTGGAGGGGTCCGACGGGCTCGTGGAGTTATCGATTGCGATCGCCCCGGGGGAGTCGACTTTGAAGGCGGAGGCGAACTGATAGGAGCCTTTACCGTCGGGCGTGAAGCGCACCACCCGTTCGTGGCCGCGATCGATCACGAACACTTCGCCGGTGGCTTCGTTCACAGCGAGAGGACCTGGATCGGACAGGGCGCCTTCGCCCGAGCCTGTGAAGGAGAAGGCGAAAGTGTGGGTGCGTGCGAGTGCGGCGCCCGCCGATGCGGGAGGGACGAGCGCCAGCGGCACAAACGCAGCGAGCGCCACCCGCCGCAGGATCGCCCCGGCTGTCCTCGAGAAGTGCATCGTGTCCACCGGCTCGCTTGGATCCTGGCCGGGGCGAGATCGACCGGGGTGACCGCAGCCGCTTGGTGCTGCGGTCACCCGTCATCCGAGCGCGCGAGATGCACCGCCCGCATGACCTCGGTTTTGCCCCGGCGCGTCAGACGACCGCGTTCAGCTCCAGCTTTTCTTCGTTCGTCAACGTCGTCGTGATGTTCTGGCCGGATTCTTCGTAAGGCAGGCCCTGGTGGGTCGTTTCGAGCACGTCCTTGGGCATGCCTTCGAATTTCTGCACCTGCTGGACGCCTTTGGTGGCTTTGTACTTCAGCGTGCCGCTCAGCAGCATCTTGTCCGACTTGATCGGCACGAGGATCGAGCCGCGCACGGCGATCACCAGCCCGCTGCACGAGAATTCTATGAACAGGCCCGTTTTCCCCTGCGGATAGAGGTCGAAGGCGGTCTTCTTCTTTGCCTTGTCTTCGAAGCCCACGATACCTTCGAGCGTTTTTGTCACCAGTTCTCCCACCGCCGAACCGGCTGTGCTGCATTTGATCCCGGCCGATTCGCAGCCCTCGAAAGTCACGACCACATTCTTGACTTCTTTGGCGCCGCTGTATTCGCCGGTGCTCGTCTCGGTCTGGCACTCGACCCCGAGTTTGCCCACCGTTTCGAGCTGCCCTTTGCCGCCGCTGGTCGTCTGATGCACTTTCGCGGCGCCCGGGAACCATTCGAACTTGCCCTTCTTTTCGCGTTCTGCGACCGCCGCTTCCTCGGTGCAGCTGGAGTTCTTGAACTTCCCGGTATACGTCTTTCCAACCTTTTCGGCGTGCAGGCATCTGCCGAATTCCGGGGCTTCGGCGGCCGCGACACCTGCCCACAGCGCGCTGGCAATCACCGTCGCAACGAGACACAGCCCGATTCGCTTCAAGCCTCTCATCAATAGTTCCTTTCCCTCGAAGTTCGATCACGCCGCGCCGGGCTCGGGAGCCGCGGACTCGGCAGAGTAAGAGCTCCGCCTCGCGAATGAGACGGAGCTCCTACATCAATTAGCTACGCGCCGTTTTCAACCACGGAACGCTTGGTGGCTGTGTACAGTTCGCCTTCCAGCTCCGTCGTGCTTGCCCCGGCGACCGCCGGAAGCCCGAACGCTCGGTTCACGACCGGGTCGAGATAGGCTTCGTTCGCGGATCCACCGCATTTTTCCGCTCCCGGAACGGCATACGTGTTGTCCACGAGCACCGTTTCGGTCAAGTACGCCTGTTCGAAGTTGTCCACGAGAGTGGCGTAACCGGGTTTGCCGTGAATTTCTTCGCCGGTCAGCGGCGAAACGCTCGGGCCCGATGCCAGATGCTGTTCGATCGGGTTGGCTTCGGAGCCGATCTGGCAGTAACCCCCAAGGCGTTTAAGCCACTTGTTCTCCCCGAGTATCTGGACCCTCGCGATGATCGCCGGACCTTCTTCGACCAGCAGATTGTAGTTGCTAAAGAAATCGAGATCGGCGCCGGCCGGCTCGATGAGCTCGCTTGTTTTGCCTCTTGCGAAATCGCCCTTCAATTTCGCCTTGTCATAGCTTTCGCGCAGGCTTTGGGGCCAATTGAATTCGTTCATTTCTTCTTCGCTGACGTTGTTCAGTACGCTGACCGGGATCGGCTCAGCCACCGGCTTTATCGCGCTTGCACCGTCTTCCGGAGGAATAATCGTGCTGTAGTAACCTGCTTCGGTTTCTTCTTCTTCGGTGTATCCACCCTGCAAGAGGATCTGGCCCGTTACGGGAACCGTGATCGGGCCGACTGAGTAAAAGCCTCCAGTCCTTTTGTATGTATCAGCGACACTGCAATGCACTGTCGCCGGGTTACTGGTAGGACAGTTGTCGAATTTTTTCCAACCTATGTTGGGGTTAGAAAGGGCTAGCGCGCTCGAGGCCAACGCCGCGCCTACGGCGAGCACCGCCGCTATACAGAGCCCCAGCATCCTTACATGTCTCACTTTTCCACTGCTCCTTTTCCTCTCGGTGATGATCGATCGGTGCCGCGGGCCGCTGTAAGCGACTTGGCAAACCGATCTCTTGCGACCGCAAGCGGACGGGCAGGGAAGCGCGCCCCAACAGCGACGAGCGCCTCGCCTCCGCTTGCCCTCTCAACGACGCCATCGCATCGCGAGCGATGGCGCGCCGAAAAGCTCGTAGTTCTCACAGCGCTTCCTTCAGCGCTCGGCTCGCCCGCCGGGGAGCCGGGTTGGCGCAGCTTTCACCCAGCAGCGACAAAGCGCGCCGACCCTCCGCGGTGAGCAGCCATGCGTTCGGCTCGCCGCGCGCAGCGCCGACGCCGACGTTCTCGATCACGCCCTTGTGCTCCAACCGCGCCAGCAGCTTCGAGGCCTGCCCCTCATCGGCCAGCCCCGCGGCCTGGGCCACCTCGCGGTTGTTCGAGTAAGGCGCACGCGCGATCGCGCGCAGCACGAGCGTGGTGCGATGCGTGGCGCGGATCGGCAGCTCGCCGGCGCGCGAAATTGCCTGCACCCGCGTCGGCTTCGACTCGGTGACCGAGGCCTGGTGCGCGACGCCCGACGACTTACCCTCGAGCTCGGCCTGCGCGGCGGCATGACCTAGGCGCGGCGCGACGATGAACGCCATCAGCGACGGCGCCAGCTCCACCAGCTTGCCGGAATCCGCTTCGAGCATGCTCGTGCGGATGACCGAGAAGACGCCGCCGACGATCAGTTCGCCGCCGAGCGTCGCCAGCAGCTTCGGCGACTCGCCGGAACGACCGTCGACGCGGCTCTGACCGATGTCGGCTTCGCGCTCGAGCAGCGCGGCCAGTAGATCGTGCAGTTGCTTCCTGCACGCAAGTGTCACCGTCGCGCTGAGCGGCGTCTCGAGCACCAGCAGGTGGGCGTTTCGCGGCTGGTCGTCGAAGAACCCGAGCATCGCGACGAGCCCCGAGCGGACTCGCTCGAGCCACGCAACCTCTTGACCGGCGGCCTCGGCGACGGTCGGTGACAGCCTGCTCAGGGCCTGATCGAACGCCGCCCGATAGCACTCCTCGGCGGTCTCGAAGCATTCATGAAAGACCCCGCTTGAAACGCCCGCGTGCGCGGCCACCGTCTCGCCCAGACGGGGGTCACTCGTCGATCAAAACCCTATTTTTCAGGACCCCTTGACAAAATTGGCGCTGTGTGTTCTCCTTTTCCCACACGCCGCCCACAGCTTCGGGCACTTGGGACAGGCGGCGCGAGAGGGACGAGCGAGAGGGACAACGGAGGGAAACGAGACGGCATCATGGGGGATGGGATCCGGATAAATCACGTGGCTGAGGCCTTTTCAAGCCACACCCTCGCTCTCTCGACCCCTGCCGGCTCCAGGGCTTCACAGGATCTCGCGACCGTGCGCGACAGGCTGATCGCCACGATGATCGATGTCGTCGCCGAGGGCGGCGACCCCCGTCTGGGCGAGACGCGGGCTCTGGCGTAATCCCGCATGGGAACTGGGGTTTTGGCCCCACGTCCCACGCCCGTCCCACACGGAACGGCAAAGCGCGCCTCAGGCGGCGCGTCGCAGTCTCGAGACGGACATGACCCATATGCGCTCGGCCCGCCGTTCGCAGGCGGCAGGTCGGGCGTGCGAGCGGCGGCTGGCCTTGCGGCACGCCTTCAGCGCTCGCGCGAGCTTCTGCCTGCGGCTGAGCCTTCTCGCCTTCACGCCTCTCACGGCGGCGCAGCCCTGAACCGACACCTTCACGCTTGCTTTGGTGGCGCTCCCGTTCTGGCCGGTGAGCGCGGTCGGGATCGTGAGATGCTGGCCGCAGAGGCTGTAGTGGTCCTTCAGCGGCAGGTTGGTCGTCAGCGCCGAGTGCGGCCCCTCGGGCAGCGTCGCTTCGACGCTTTCGAAGGGTGCGTCCGGGACCGACAGGAACGAGCTGGTCGTGACACCCTTCTTGATCGCCGTCTGTCCGTCGAGGATCACCGTGACGCCTTCGCCCTGCAACACCAGCTCGGCGTCGGGCCAGGCGGCGTTGCCATGACTGACGAGATAGATCGGGCCACTCAGCGGGTTCTTCAGCACGGGCGTATGGACCACGGCGGTACCGATGTCAGAGCCTTCGCCGCAGGCCGCAGGGTTCACTTCAAACGTGGCGGCGACACACGCTTTTTGGATCGTCGTCAGACGCGCCGGCAGCATCGCCGGGATCGTCAGGACCGTCCTGGCGACATGCGCTTCACCGACCCGGGACTTGAACGTCAGACCCAAGCTCGCGCCATCGGCTTTGCTCGTCCTGCCCTTTGTGGTGGCCGTCACGGCGGGCCTGAACGGCAGGCCCTGGCAGCCGGCGACCTGAAAACGCGTCGACGTGCTGGCGGTTGCGCCCTGCGCGCCGGTGAGGGTCGCGGCGATGCTCGACGCGGTGCAGTCGGTGGGGTTGTACTCGAAGTTGGGGCGGTCGATCGTGACGTTGACCTGCCTGAGGTCGAGGGGAATGCCCGTGGCGGCGTGTCCGACGGCTTGGACGATCGTCGGCAGCGGGCTCGAGATCGTGACCTGCGCGGTGTGCGGGTCGACTTCGATCTTCGAGCGGACGACCACATTGCCGAGGTCGAACGGTCCGGCGACGGCCGGGGTGACGATCGAGAGGCCGAACGGCGCGCCATCGTATGGGCCGGTGATGTACACGCGTCCGCCGCCAACCGTGTAGGGGTCGGGGCCGAGACCCGCGGTGGCGGTGGCCTGGCCGATTTCCGATTCGGGGCCGCAGGCGCCCTGGGCAGCTTGGGGTTCCGAGCATGGCGTCACGTTTTTGAGCAGCGCTGCATCGCCCGGGGGCAGCTTCAGCGTCAGCCCGGTCAGCGGCTGGTCGGGGCCGGGACGGCTGAGCTGGAAGGTGAAGTTGGTGAACGCTCCCGCTTGCAGGTTCGTGGAGCCGGCCTGGATGCTGGGGGTGAACGGCTGCTGTCCGGACGGGCAGGGTTCGCCTTCGGTGCCGGTGTCGAGGTCGAATTCTCCAGGTTCGGAGCTGGTCTGCAACGACGGGTTGCCCGACCAGGGGGTGAAGCTGGCGCTGGTCTGATACGTGCCGCAGAACGCGGGCGTCGAGAGCGGGCCCCGAGGACCCCCGAACAGCTGCACGCGCAGCTGTTCGAAGGGCACCTGCGGGGTGCTGCTGAAGGTGGTGGTGATCTGGCCCGTGGCGGCATTGAGCGTGCTTTCGCCCGCGAGCTTGACCGTCAATCCCAGCGTTTCGCTTTCCGCGACGATGTACAACGCGAGCAGGCTGTCGAACGGGTTCTGCCCCGCTTCGCCCTCGGGGGCGGGGCTCGCCAGGTATACCGACCCTTCCAGTTCTTCAGCGAGCAGCGGCGTCTTGATGTGCACGGTCCCGAGCTTGGAGCCGGCCGGGCAGTGGGGGGGTTCATCGGAGAAGCGCAGGGGTTCGGGGGCGCCCGGGGCGAACGGGTCACCGCTCGAAGCGCCAGGCCCCTGATAGCCGATCTGCCCCTCAGAGCAGGCCTGCAACCCGTTCGCCGCCGACGGGTTCAGCAGCACGCCTTCGGGGAGCGTCACGCTCGCGCTCTGGACGTCGGCCTCTCCGGCAGGTTCGCCGCCGTCGACGGTCGCGTGCTGGGGGACCGTCACGCCGACGTCCAGCCCGCTCGGGGTGCTGGTGCTGTGCACCGGCTGCGGTTCTTGTTCGGCTTCGCCGGCTTCGACGGGCTGCGTGGTGATCGCCGCGTCGAACGGCACCGCCTGGCAATCGCGTAGGCCGGTGAGCGGTTCGGTCTCGTTGCGCTGCAGAGGCAGGTAGCCGCTGTCGAGCTGGCCGCCGGACCACGATTCTCCGGTCATCAGGCTGTTCAGCGGCCCCGTGCACGAACTCGGCAGCGTCAGCAGGGCGGTATCGGACGGTTCGCCGGGTGGGGTGCAGGTGGCGCCGCTGGCGTAGACGCCGCCGATCAGGCACGGCCAGCCGCGCGCGCTGTTGTGGGCGGGGTCGCTGGGCGTGCCCCAGAACGTGACCTGGCTGGCGAGGATCTGCGCGGTCTCGGGTGCGTTCTCAACGTTGACGCTGACGCCGTAGTCGCCGCCGGTCCGGACGGCGGTGTCGAGCATCACCGGGACTTTGAAGATCTCGAACCCGAAGCGGGCTGGTTCGCCGTGACCTGGCACCAGATTGAAGAGCGGCACAGAATGGGTTACGTACCCGAACGCGGGAACGCGGATGTTGACCGACACGGTCGCGACCCCGACCACCGATCCGGATGGGCAGAGGTTGGTGAAGTTCGGGCCGAGCGCCGAGAACGCCGCTTCGCTGCAGCGTTCGCTCGCGTTCACGTCGCCGAGCAGGCCGGGAGGAAGGTTGAACGACAGGTTCCTGGCCAGCGCCGGAGAGCTCGGTCGCAGCCCCTTTTCTTCGGGAAGCCGTTCGACCGTCTGGTCGAAGCCGACGTCGGCGGTGAGCTGGAAGGGGTGGCCGCCGGCCTGCGTTTCGCTTTCACCGCGGTCGTTTTCGGGGACGAGCGCAAAGCCGTCCGGTTCCACGCCGAACCCGACCGGTTCTTCGCCGATGCTGATCGGGCGCGTCAGCGTGCGTTCGACCACCGCGCTGCCCCCGGGTTCGACGCCGCCGCTTACGCTGACGCGGTTGGCCAACGCGGTGTCGATCCCGGCGGGCTCCTGCGCTTCCACGGGGATTTCCAGTTCGAGGCCTTCATACGGCGGGATCGTCAACAGGCTCGCGCAACGCACTTCACGCGCGCCGTTCAAGGTGCAGCTCCAGTTGCGCGCTTCTTCGGCTGTTTCAAACGAGCGGTGAGCCTTGACCGCGCCGACGCCGCCGGTGAGCGCGAGCCCTTCGGGCAGCAGGTCGCTGACCGTCACATGACTGGTGCCGCCTTCGACGGGGCTGTCGCCGATGTCATCAGCCGCGACCAGCAGCAGGCCCTTGCCACCGGGCCTGAGGTTCGTCGGCGCCACCCGCGAGGACAGCTGCCACCACGCTCCTGCCAACGCCGGTGCCGCCCCGACCACCAGCACGAGCGCCAGTCCAGCGAAGAGGACGCCAAGCGCGACGCGAACCCGAGCAGCGCACAGTTTCATCGCGACGTCCTTCGCGCGCTCCGCCGGTCGGTCTGCTTGTGCGTTTTGACCTTCGGGCCGAACCGCTTGCGCGCCTTGGCTTCACAAGCGCGACGCCTGCGCCTGCCTTTCATCTTGCGGCATGTTTTCAGCGCACGTGCGAGCTGCTGCGCGCGGGTCGGAGGCTTGGGCTTGCCTCTGAGTTTGCTGGCCGACACGCCCTCCTGGACGACGTTGCCGGGCCCGGCATACGTCTGGCTCGGCGGCAGCGGCGCCTGCGCAGCGGAACCCGGCGCCGGGCCGTGACAGCTGCCGGTCGAGTCACACGGCGGCGCGGGCGGTTCGGGCGGGGACAGGCAGGGCGAGGCCGCGGTGCAGACCCGCGCGTCGTAGATGTCGAAGGCATGATCCTGATCTTGGGGCAGCAGCTGCGCACTGGTCAGGAAGAAGGCGTCTTCGCCGCTTTCGCTCGCGTCGAGGAACGCCGATTCCTGCGTGGACGTGCCGGAGGACAGCAATCCGACACAGCCCCCCGAGCTCCGGCAGCTGCCCACGCTTTCGGGCTCGTACTCGTAGACGTTCTCGACGCCGACCTGCTGCTGTTTGCCTTCGACTTCCTCCGTTCTGGTCGAGCTGGTCAGCTGCGGGACGAGGGCGTCGGGGCTGTCGAAGAACAGCCGGCCGCTGTCGTCGAGATAGCGCGGCTGATATGTCGGGGATTTGTAATGGCCGTAGGCGAGCGTCCATCCCGGCAGCGATCCGCCGAGCCAATGCCCGGTCCAGTTTTCCGAGCGGTCGACCAGCAGCCCGAGCCCTTCACCTGACTTTTGCGTGTCATACACGCCGGTAGGGCGTTCTCCCGTGGGGTTGCACGACGCGCACGCCAGCCGCCCGGTCTGGGCGTCGTACAGGTAGACCTCCTCGTCCAGCCGTTCCCCCCGATGCTGGCTGGAGACGTCTTCGTTGTCATACCCGGTCAGGCTCCGCTGCGACATGAACGCCAGATACACGCCGTTCGGCGAGACGCGCGAGGTGACGATCGCGAGATCCTGGCTCGGTAGGAAGTGCGAGGTCAGCCCCGCGCCCCAGTCCGCCCCGTCTTCGTCGGAGAGCGCCGCGATGAACCGCGTTTGCCGTTGACCGCGATCTCCAGGGTCGGGTTCGGAGACGTACAGGTTGCACGTCGCGCCGGCCGGCGCCGGTGTTTCTTCGCCGTAGTAGCGCGGACAATGCCCGGGTGGCGCGCCCGGGGCGAGCACGCCGTTCGCCACGAAGTAAACGTATTCGCCATCTTCGCCCGCGCCCGGGATCAGGTTCAGCACGTCCGCGCTTTCCTCCGCCGCTTCCGGCGTCAGATCGCTCAGCCGGCCACGCAGCGGTTCGCCTGGTTTGCTCGTGATCTGGAACTCGTACAGATCGGCCGGCCCCTGGCCTTCTTCCTGGACCGGTTCGAGCGTCGAGTCTTCGGTCAGCCGAGCCGTATCCGTGAAGAACACGCGCGACCCGTCGCTGCTGGCGGTCTGAAAGTGCGTTTCCTGCTGTTCTTCACCGGGTTCGGGCAGCGTCTGGCCGCCCGTTCCGGGTTCGGTCGCGCCGTTGCCCTGCGCGGCGTTGACCTGGACCGTTTCCCCGGTTTCGCTGTCGTGTACGTAGAAGTGTTCTTTGCCGTCAGTGAAGAACACGAGCGACCCGTTCGAGGAGATCGCGTTACGCGAGTTCAACCCGGGCGAGGAGCTCTGCCCTTCCCCATCGCCGAGATACGGTTCGCCGGCCGGGCTGCCGTCGGGCAGCACGCTCACGAGCTGAAGCGATCCCGGCGGCGTCCACTCGTACAGCTCACCCGAGCCCGGCAGCCCCGATAGCAGGCTCGCGCTCGAGGACAGAACCACGTGCTGCAGGTCCGGCGTGGCGCCCTGAAATTCCAGGCCGCCACCAAACCGTTCACCCGAGGTCTCGTTCGCCGCGTCGACCAGCGGGAGATAGCCCGGGTACAGGTAGCCCCGGTTCGCTTCAGACCCCGCTTTTTGATAACCGGCCCGTTCTGCTTCAGCCGGTTCGATCGGCGGATCGTCACGCAGATAGATCGTCTTTTCCGACGCCGACGGCGACAGGGGCGGCGCTTCGCTCACGCCGAGATTCGCTTCGCCCGGCGCGACCGGAACCGCCGGCGCCAACAGGCTCAAGGAGAGATTGGAGGAGAATGCCTGGTACTCGTCCGGGACCGGTTCGGTTTCGATGCCCTGCCCCTGATCGTGCGGCGTTTCAAGGCTCTGCGATTCCCATCCGCCTTCGCCTCGGACCGACAACAGCTGTGCCACTTCCGGCGAGCGACTCCCCGCCGGTTCGCCAACGACCGGGCCGTTCGCCACCCACGTCAGCGCGTTCCCATCCAGGGAGGAGACGATCATCGCGCCATTAAGCGGCTGCGCTTCGATTTGCGCGCCGTGCTTGTCGGGCGGCGAGACCATCTCCCATCCCCGCCCGTCCGGCAGCGCGCCCGGCGAGGGCAGCGTCTGAAACGTGTTCGGCGAGGGCCTCGCCACGACCGGCCCACCCGCGCTGTTGCGCGCCTGCACGCGGTAGTAGTAGGCAGTCGCCGACGATAACCCCGTCACTTCCGCGCTCACACTGCGATCGCCATACCCCGCCGCGAGCTCCCCCGCCGGCACGGGAACACGCGAACAGGCCGACCCCGCGCTCGCGCAGTCGCCGGTGCCGTATTCGAAGAAGTATTCGGTTTCGAGTCCGTGCGGATCGATCACCGCGCTCAGCCGCTCGCTACTCGCGCTCAGCGCCTTCGCAGAGAGACCATCGACAACCGGAACGCCGGCGCCTTCCGGCACGAACACGGCAACCTTGCTCTGCGTGCTCTCGGCCGCGAACACCTCACCGGTCCCGCCGTCCACCGCCACACCGCTGCCACCGGTCAGGCTTTCGCCGCCGAAACGCTGGTCCAGCACGCCTTCCGGGGTGTATGCCCCGATGTTGGAGACGTTGTCCATGTACACGTCTCCGCTCGACGGATCGACCGCCGCCCCCGTCGTGTTCTGCCGGTCGGTTTCGCGGCTGACGATCGCGCCCGCCTGATCGAGCTTCGCGACCACCACCGGATCGGGCGTCAGGCCGTCTTCACCCGGACATTCTTCAGCGGCGTTCTCACGTTCATAGCCCACATAGAACGCTTCATCGTCCGGCGCGACCGCGAACGCACCCGCCGCGGGACATTCGCTCAAACGCGAATAGACTTCACTGCGCACCGTCGACGCTGGCTCCCACTTGTTCGCTTCCGCTTCGGAGAACGAGCTGATCACGCCTTCTTCTTCCCAGTACACCCACAGCACGCCGCTCGCATCGACCGACACGCCCTGGATGTCTTCCAGTTCCAGTTCCGCCGGTTCGCCGCCTTCTTTCCCCTTGAAGACCTCGCGCTTGAACAGTTTTTCCCCGCTCGCGCTGAACTTGTAGAGGTAGTCTCGTTCGTAGGCTTCCTCACCCGGTTCTTCGGCGCCCGCGACGTACACGTCCCCGCGCGACGGGGACCCGGGCGCGTTGTCGACCGCGATCGCGCCCGGCACATCGACCTTCAAGGACGACACGTATTCGAACCCGCCGGCACCGTCCGGCCTGAAGCGATCGACCCGTTCACGCCCGGCATCCACCACCCATACTTCGCCCGTCGCTTCATCGACAGCCACGCCGGACGGCGCCACCAACGCGCCTTCACCGGCGCCTTCGAACGCGAAGCCGAACGCGTGGCCGCGAGCGGCCAGGCCCCACGCAGGGGCACAACCCACGGTCAGCAGCCCGGCCAGCGCGCAGGCCAGCGGCAACCACTGCCGCCTCGTGTCCTTGAACAGCCGTGACATACCATATCACCGTCGCGAGCAGGGACCGCGCGCGCCACACCAGCACGCCCGCGGTCCCACGCTCACAGCCGAGGCTCGCGATCAGCCCGTCCTCACACGACCGCGTTCAGCTCGAGCTTTTCTTCGTTGGTCAGCGTCGTCGTGATCGTCTGACCGGACTGTTCGAAGGGACCGCCGTGGTAGGTCGTTTCGAGAACGTCCTTGGGACCACCTTCGAATTTTTCCACCTGCTGTATGCCTTTCTTGGCCTTGTACTTCAAGGTTCCCGACAGCAGCATCTTGTCCGACTTGATCGGCACGATCACCGAGCCCTGCACAGACACGATCAGACCGCTGCACGCAAATTTGATGAACAGCCCGGTTTTGCCGGCCGGGTACAGGTCGAAGGCCGTCTTCTTCTGCGCTTTGTTTTCGAACCCGACGACCCCTTCCAGCGTTTTCGTGACGAGTTCGCCTTCGGCAGCGCCTTCGGTGCTGCACTTGTCACCGACCGTTTCGCAGCCCTTGAACGTTACGACCACGTTCTTGACTTCTTTGCTGCCGCTGTATTCGCCCACGCTCGTCTCGGTCTGACATGTAACCGAGAGTTTGTTGACCGTTTCGAGCAGGCCTTTGCCGCCGCTCGTCGTCTGCTTGACCTTGACAGCCCCTGGGAACCATTCGTACTTACCGGTTTTCGTCCCGCTCACCGTGGTACAGCTCGAGTTCGTATAGCCACCCGTATATGCTTTGCCGACTTTTTCCGCTTTCAAGCACCTACCAAATTCCGGCGCCGTAGCCGACGCGCTTGCAACCCCGACCACTCCCAGTGCAAGCATCACAGCCAAGCTAAGTCCTATCCGTATAATAAGTTTCATCTCTATGCCCGCGTTCCTTTCCCTCTTAGTCCTGGATCATCGCCAGTCGATTACTTGCACGCCGAATCTTCGTCGCCCTTACACTGCCGACGGAGAGCTCCGCCTCATCGTGAGGCGGAGCTCTCACTGAAGCCGCCTTGCTAGTGGTTCAAGAACGCTTCGGCGGTAGCCTGGTACAGAGCTCCCACCAATTCGGTCTTACTGGCACCGGCTTCTGCCGGGAGTCCAAACGCTTTGTTGACAACCGGGTCGACATACGCTTCGTATGACGGCCCGCCGCACTTTTCGGCGCCCGGAACGACATAGGTGTTGTCCACCAGCACGACGCCGGTCAGGCTGGCGATCTGGGCTTCGTCCCAGAGCTGCGCGAGACCGGCCGTCCCCTTCATGACTTCGTGAGTGACTGGCGATTCGGTTTCGCCGGTCGTCAAGGTCTGCGTGATCGGGTCCGCTTCGGAGCCGATCTGACAGTTACCGCCGATGCTTTCAAGCCATAGGTTCTTGCCCTGAATCTGAACGTTCGCGATGATCCCGGGACCTTCTTCGGACAATATATTGTATTCGCTCGAATAGTCCAGGTCTTTCCCAGCCGGTTCGATCACCTCTGTGGTTTTGCCTTCTTTGAACCAGTGGTGCTTTTGCGCCAGTTTGTAACTGCTCCTCAACCCCTGCGGCCAGTTGAATTCATTCATTTCGGCTTCGGTGACGTTGCCTAGCACTTCTCCTGGCACCTTCTCGGCCGCTGGGATGATCGGAGGCGCACCATCTTCTGGAGGGATAACCGGCGCGAGGCGTTGATTTTCCCTATGTTCCTGACTGGTTTTGCCCAACGGTTCGGTGAACGCTCCCTGCAGCTCAATCTGCTTTGTGATCGGCACCGTTATATTGCCGACCGTGTACGAGCCTCCTTCACCCACTCTGGTCGCCCCGACATAGCACTTGAAAGCTGTTTTTGTTTCTGGTTCCCCTCCCAGCGGAGTGACTTCGACGCTTCCGCTCGCTGGACAGTTGGCCAAGATGGAGAACTTCGCATTCGGTTCTTTGTATGCGTGCCCAAATGCACTAGCTACCGCGACTGCGCTCACAGTCAGTGCGGCGACCAAGCACATCCCTAGCATCCTTACATGTCTCACTTTTCCACTACTCCTTTTCCTCTCGGTATTGGTGGACCGGCGCCACAAGTCCTAAAGCGACTGTCGCGGCCGGTCGTTGTTGCGACGACGAGCAGACGTGCTCGGGGTTCCTGGGAACAGCCCGACTTGATCCGCTCGTCTCCTCAACGATGCTCGTCGCATACTCGTGCGGCGTTGCACCGAAAAGCCCTGGGAGGTCATGCGATCCCCCTTGCGCGGTTGACTCTCGGCCGTGCAACCTCACCGGTGCGGCCCTCGCCGAGCAGCTCGACCGCGCGCTGCCCCGCCGGCGTCAGCAACCACGCGTTCGGTTCACCACGCGCAGCCCCCACCCCGACGTTCTCGATCAAGCCCCGGCGCTCCAACCGTGCCAGCAGCTTCGAAGCCTGCCCCTCATCGGCGAGCCCCGCGGCGTGCGCCACCTCGCGGTTGTTCGAATAAGGTGCCCGCGCGATCGCGTGCAGCACGAGCGTGGTGCGATGCGTGGCGCGGATCGGCAGCTCGGCCGCACGCGAGATCTCCGTGGCGCGCAAGGATGAGCCGGAGGTCGCCAAGGACTCGCCCGGGCTCGGACTTGCCGACGTCTCACCCACGAGCGTCGGAATGCCGTACTGAGCAGCGATGAACGACAGCAGCGCCGGCGCCAGCTCGACGAACGCCTCGCCGTCACCTGCGAGCACCCGTGTGCGAATCACGGAGAACACCCCGCCGGCGACGAGCTCGGCCTTCAATCCCAGCGATTGCGCCGATTGCGCGGGCTCGCTCTGCACCCCGACCGGCGCCTCGTCGAGCAGGCCGGTGAGCACGGCGAGCACGCGCTGCTGGCATTCCGGCGCGACCACGCTCGCGAAGGGGGGCTCGGCCACCAGCAGCCGGCCCCACCCGGGCTCGTCGTCCATGAAGCCCAACAGACCGACAACGCACGCGCGCACGCGCTCGGCCCACGATTCGCGACCGGCGGCAGCCTGCTCGACCGCGCGCGAAAGTCGCTCGGCGCCGACCGCGTGTACCGTTCGATAGCAGCCCTCTGTGCCAGCGAAGACTTCACCGAAAACGTCGCGCGAAACTCCCGCGCGCTCGGCCACTGTCTTGTCCAGACGGGGGTCACTCGCATGCGAAACCCTGATTTCTCAAGGGCCCTTGACAAACCAACCACCGTATGTTCTCCTTATTTCCCACAAGCCGCGCTTGGGGAGAGCAGTAGAAAGGGCGGCCGAGCCGGGAGATGAGAGGCACGGCACGCCGGGCTCAGAGAGGCGCCGAGAGGCAACCGCGTAGAGGGACGACGGAGGGAAACGAGGGCAGGACCATGCACGAGGGAATCCAGATCAACCGCATGGCTGACCGCTTTTCGAGCCATACGCTCGCGCACGCTCGGCCCGCCGGCTGCGGGACTTCTGGCGACAAAGTGGCCGTCCGCGAGCGGCTGATCGCCGCTGCGGTCGAGGTTCTCGCGCAAGACAGCGACGGCTTCTTTGGGGGCAGCGACCCCCGTCTGGACAAGACGCTGGTCCTCGCGTAATCCCGCATCAGGACTGGGATTTTCGTCCCACGTCCCACGTGCTTCCCACAAGCTCGCACGCGACGGGACGAGGCTCGGGCCGCTAGTCTTGGCGCGCGTGACCACGAACAGCGAGCCAACGAAGCGCATTGATGAGCGCGGCGGGCCGTTCTGGGACGTGATGGAAGGGCGCGCGCCGCTGCCCTCGGCCGCTGTGACGCTCGGCTTTCGCCTGCTCGACATCGACCCCGAGGCCGGCACGATCGAAGTCGGCTTCCAGGCCACCGACCGGTTCCTGAACCCCGCGGGCAACGTGCAGGGTGGGTTTCTCGCGGCGATGCTCGACGACACGCTCGGCCCGGCGCTGGTGGCGACGCTCGGGCCCGGCGAATGGGCGCCGACCACCGACCTGCACGTGCAGTTCCTGGCGCCGGCGCGGCCCGGGCCGATCGTCGCGCGCGGGCGCGTGGTCCGGCGCGGCGGGCAGATCGCGTTCCTCGCGGGTGAGCTGAGCGACGCGGACGGCAAGCTGCTGGCGACGGCCGTGGCCACGGCCAACATTCGCCGCCGCTAGCGCGGGCGTCACCGCCTTCACACGACCGCCTGCCGGGTGCTGCGCCGCGCTGTCCGCTCATTTGCAAAGCCGCGCCGGTCATCAGGATGACCGCGGCGCTTGATCGCGGGAGGATCGCGTCCTATCAGTGAAGGTGCAGGGGTCGCCGACGAGAACGGAGCTGACCATGCCCAACTCCTGCACAAGCACCCCGGGGCCGCGGCGGCGCGGTGCGGCCGATCGAGGGCGACTGGACCGCCACAACCGAGCCGTGCTGAGCGCCGAGGTGCAGCTGCTCGTGAGGGAGCTGCAGATCAACGGACCGCTTACGCGGGCCACGCTGGCGCGGCGCTGCAGCGCGCGCAACTGGACGGAGGGATCGCTCGAGGCCGCGATACGCGCCGGGGTCCACGAGGGTGCGCTGCGACGGCGTCCGTTCGACTTCATCGATGTCGTACGCGAGCCGCGGGACTCGCGGCGGCGCTCGCCGGCGCCGGCGGCCATCGGTCGAGCGCGCCCCGCGATCGAGTCCGCGCGGGAGCAGGCTCCGGCATATCGGCAGCCGCCGATGCGCGACCCGGATGGGCCGCCTGAGCTCTCGCGTCCGGGGCGCGCCCCCGACGGCGCGCGCGAGGCCGAGCCGCTGATCGCAATGATGATCGCCGTCGCGATGCCTGTGACGCTCGTGGTGCTGGCGGCGGCGGGAGGAGGGAATGCCGTGCTGGTGCTCGCGATCGCAGCGATGGTCGCGGCATGCGGGGCGCTCGCGGTGTTCCTGCGGCGCCTGACCGGCCGCAGACCCGAGTGAGCGGCTCCGGCCTAGCCTGCCGCGCCACACCGGCGCGAGCGATCATCCTGATACGGCAGAGGTTCGAATTCGGACCTCGTGCCGGGGCCGGGGACGGGATCGAGTCAGCGCTCTGACCGCACGGCGCCCGACGGCTTGCGAACCGCACCTCACGGTGGCACGCTCGCGGCGTTGCGTTCTCCAGCAAGACAGCCGCCGGCAGCAAGGAGAGGAGAGGTCGGCGGCGCCGTGATGCGCAGCGTGCCCTGCGCTTCACCTGGGGATGGCGTTCGCGCGTGCGCCGCAGGGGCGCACGTCGCGAGCGCGCTTGCGGCGGGCCCGGCGAAAGCCAAGGCGGCGCTTGATTCGCCAATCGCGCGGAGCGGGAGGTGAATCAGCGACAGAAGGAGGAATACCTTCGCGACTATGCGCTGCTGAAGGCCGAAGGCAAGCCGTTCTTTCCGTACGCGGTCGCGAAGGATGCGGCGATGGCATGCGTGGTGATGGCCGTGATCGTCACGATGTCGCTCGTGTTGGGAGCGGAAATGGGCTCCAAGGTGAACGCCGCGTCCACGAGCTACGACGCGCGACCGGAGTGGTACTTCTTCTTCCTGTTCGACATCCTGCGCATCATCAGGACGCCGAGCATCGTGCCGCTCGCCACGATCGGCCTGCCGACGATCTGCATGATCCTGCTGATCCTGCTGCCGTTCTACGATCGCGGACCGGAGCGCCGCCCCGAGCGGCGGCCGATCGCGTCGTTGGCGGGGATCGTCGTGATCGGCACGATGGCGTATCTCACCTACCAGGGCGCTCACGCGGGGACCCCCGACGCGCTGGAAATCAATCCGCCGAAGGCGGTCGTCGAAAACGGTCCGGCCGCGCTGAAGCGCTGGAACGAAGGGCGCATCGCGATCGCGCAGTCCGGTTGCGAGGCCTGTCACACGATCGGCGACAACGGCAACCCGGGGCCGGGTCCGAACCTGACGCACATCGGTGCGCGCATTCCGCGTCTGGGGATCGCGCGCACGTTGGTCAATCCGACGGCGCCGATGCCGTCCTTCAAGAACCTTCCGGCGAAGAAGTTCGACGCGATCATCGAATTCCTCTCGGAGATGAAGTGACGCTGGGCGCTGGGATCGCGGGTCGCTCCGTCAGGTTCGGTTCCGACTCACCGCTGCGGATCGAGCGCGATCGGCTTTCGCGATCTCGAAGCTCGGTCCGTCTTTCAGGCTCTCAGGACCTGACCGCGCCACCGAGCAGCGGACCCGCGTAGTCGCGCGCACCGGCCGGCTCGGCGGGAGCGGTGTAATTATCCTCGCCGGCTCGCTCGAGCGAGAGCGAGTGAACGACGCGCTCGGTCGTCAGCTCGTGCGCGGTCAAGCCGGCGATCGCCAGGCCGACGATCCCCAGCGCCTCAGCAAACGTCAGGTTCTGCACCGTTTCGAGTGAGAAGACCTGACTCGCGACAATCATCCCCGCGCTCACGATCGCGACGGCGGCGCCGATCGTGACCGATGGCCAGTGACGGCGGTACAGGATCGCGACGGCAAGCCCGACCACAAGCATGCCGATACCGACGCCGAGCGCCAGATTGGCGATGTCGAACAGTGCAAACGCCTGGCTCGCGACGACGAGAAAGCCTGCCGCCAGCCCCAGCGAGAGGAATGAGAAATAACGGATGGGCATTTGTGACCTCCGAGATAGTGGGTTTGCGGTTCCCTACTAAGTGACTTCCCTCGCAATAGAAGGCTTAACGCCGACGGTCCGAGCTCTTACGTACGGGCTGCGATCCCGTCGCGATCGCAGACAGTTGAGCGAGCGCCACGCGGCGCGGCCCGTGATCGTCAGGAGTCTGACCGGTGGTGCGAGCGCCGGCGCGCCCGGCGCGTACAGGCGGCGAGCTTGGCGCCAGAGTGCTTGTACCGTCTGCGGCACGCCGCGAGGGCGAGCGCCAGCTTCTGCTTGCGGGTGAGCTTCTTGACCTTCGCGGCTCTGACGGCGCTGCAGCCTTGCACGGCCACCTTGACGGTGTAGTTGACCGCCGTGCCGTTCTGGCCGGTGAGCGCGGTGGGGATCGCGAGGCGTTGTCCGCACAGGCTGTAGTGGTCTTTCAGCGGCAGGTTGGTAGTGAGCGCGGAGTGCGGGCCCTCCGGGAGAATGGCTTCGACGCTTTCGAACGGCGCGTCGGGGACCGACAGGAACGAGCTCGTGGTGACGCCCTTTTTGATCGCGGTCTGGCCGTCGAGGATCACCGTGACGCCTTCACCTTGCAGCACGAGGTCGGCGTCGGGCCAGGCGGCGTTGCCGTGCGAGACGAGGTAGATCGGGCCGGTGAGCGGGCTCTTGAGGACCGGTGTGTGTACGACGGCGGCGCCGATGTCCGAGCCTTCGGGACAGGCCGCGGGGTTCGCTTCGAACACGCTGGCGACGCAAGCTTTCTGGATCGTCGTCAGCCGCGCGGGCAGCGTCGAGGGGATCGTGAGGATCGTCTGCGCCACGTGCGCTTCGCCAGCTTTCGATCTGAAGACCAGGCCCAGGCTGGCCCCGTCGGCTTTGCTGGTCCTGCCCTGCGTGCTGGCGCTGACGCCGGGCTTGAACGGCAGACTGGCGCAGCCCGAAACCTGGAAGGGGACGGCGGCGTTGTGGCTGGCGCCTTCGGATCCCGTGAGCGTGGCGGTGATGGCGGCGCGGGTGCAGTTGGTGGGGTCGTACTCGAAGTCGGGCCGGTCGATCTGGACGTCGATCTGTTTGAGTTGCAGCGGTATGCCGGAGGGCGCCATGCCGACGCCTTGCACGATCGTCGGTAGCCCGCTGGTGATCGTGACGGCGGCGGTGTGCGGGTTGACTTCGATCTGCGAGCGCACGACGACAGTGCCGAGGTCGAAGGGGCCGGCGACGGCGGGGGTGGCGATCGACAGGCCGAACGGGGCGCCCTGATAGGGGCCGGTGAGGTAGACGTGTCCGGTCTGCCGGTAGGGGTCGGGGCCGAGGCCGGCGTAGGCGGTGGCCTGTCCGATTTCCGATTCCTGGCCGCAGGTGCCCTGCGCCGCCTGCGGTTCGGGGCAGGGCGTGAGGGCTTTGAGGATGGCGGCGCTTCCGGGCGGGAGGTGCACCGTGAGACCGGTCAGGGCCTGCTGGCCGTCGGGCCTTGTCAGCTGCAGGGTGAAGTTGGTGTAGGCGCCGGCCTGCAGGCTGGTGGCGCCGGCCTCGAGGGTCGGCGCGAACGTCTGCGGATCCTGGCAGGCGCCGTTTTCGGCGCCTGAGGTGATGATGAGTTCTTCCTGCGGGGATGACGTGTCGAACGGCGTGCCGGTGGACCACGGGGTGAAACTGGCGCTGGTCTGGTACTGGCCGCACAGCGGCGGCGTGGTGAGCGGGGCGCGCGGGCCGCCGAACAGCTGCAATTGCAGTTCTTCGAAGGGGACCTGCGGGGTGTTCTGGAAGGTGGTGGTGAGCTGGCCCGTTTGCGGGTCGGCTTTGGCTTCGCCGGCGAGCTTGACGCGCAGGCCGAGGCGTTCGTTTTCGGCGACGATGTAGAGCGCGAGCAGCGAGCCGAACGGGTTGGCTTGCTGCGCAGCCAGGTACACAAAGCCGGACAGTTGTTCGCCGAGCAGCGGCGTCTTTACCCTGACTGTGCCGATCGTGGATGCCGCGGGACAGGTGACGGGTGTGCTGGAGAAGTGCGCGGGTTCGCCGGCGCCGGGCGCGAGCGGGTCGTTTGGACTGCCGGGGCCTTCGTAGCCGACCTGCTGCTCGCTGCAGGCCTGCAGTCCGTTGGCGGCCGAGGGGCTGACGAGCATGCCGGCGGGAAGCGTGACCTTGGCTTCGCGCACCTCTGCCTCATCGACACCCTGCGGATCGAGCGTGCCGACCTGGGGGACTGTCACGGTCGCGCCGAGTCCGGTGGGTGTGCTGGCCGCACTGACGGTGCTCTGTGCGCGGCCGGCTTCGGCGGGGTCGAGCGCCTGCGTGCCGATCGTGGGAGTGAACGGCAGCGCCGCGCATTCGGTGAGCGCCGCGATCGGTTCTCCGAGCGGGTCGGCGAGCGCGCCGGCAGTGCCGGGGAGCGTTTCGTCCTCCCACGAGTCGCCCGCCATCAGCGTGCCGAGCGTGCCGGCGCACGAGCCGGGGAGGCTGAGAAATGCCGTCTGCGCGGCCTGGCTCGGATGTTCGCAGGGCTGGGTGTCGTGCGTGTAGAGGCCGCCGAGCAGGCAGGCCCAGCCGCGCGAGGGGTCGTGGCGGGGATCGTCGGGGACGCCCCAGAAGGTGACCTGGCTGCCGAGGATCTGGCCGAGCTCGGAGGCTTCGTTGACGCTGACGGTGACGCCGTAGTCGCCGCCGGTCCTGACGGCGGTGTCGAGCTCGACGGGGACTTTCTCGATCTCGAACCCGAACCTGGCGGGCTCGCCCGGGGCGGGCACGAGGTTGAACAGCGGCACGGCGAACTGGTGGTAGCCGAACGGCTTGGGCACGTTGATCGTCACATCGGCGACGCCGACCGCCGAGCGCGCCGGGCAGAGGTTGACGTTTTCCGGTCCGAGCGCGGAGAAGTCCGCTTCGGGGCACTGTTCCACGGCCGCGACCGCGCCGAGCAGTCCCGGTGGCAGACTGAAGCTCAGATCCTTTGCGAGCGCGGGGGCTGCCGGCTCGAGACCCTTGACCGCGGGCTCGCCTTCAGCCACCGGGGATGTTTCGAGTGTCTCGTTGAAGTTGACGGTCGCGGTCAGCTGGTACGGGTGAGAGCCGGCCAGGGCATCGACGCTGCCTCCGTCGTTTTCGGGGCTGAGCACGTAGCCGTGTTCTTCAACGCCGAACGGGACCGGCGCCGCACTGACGTGCACTGCGCGTGCGAGGCTCGCCGATACGACCGCGGCGCCATGTTCTTCGGCGCCGACGCCGCCGCTGACACTTAGTTCGTTCACCAGGCTCGCGACCGTGCCCGCCGGGTCGGTGGCTTCGACGGGGATCATGATTTCAAGACCTTCGAAGGCAGGGATGTCGAGAGTGGTGGCGCAGCTCACCGTCCTGGAGCTGGGGACGGCACAACTCCAGTAGGCGGCTTCTTCGGCTTCGCCGGTGACCGGATAGGTGCGGTGGGCGCGCAGCCCTGAGACCCCTCCGGACACGACCAGGCCTTCGGGCAGCGTGTCGGTCAACGTGACGGGGCTCGACTGCGCGTTCACACCGCTGTCGCCGAGATCCATCGCGGTTACCACCAGCAGACCCGTGCTCCCCGGAGCGAGGTTCGTCGGCGCCGCCCGCGAGGACAGCCGCCACAAGGGCGCCGCGTTGGCCCGAGCGGCTCCGGCGAGCCCGGCCAGTATCAGCACGCCGAACGACACCACCAGAGCGAGCTGCATTTGCCGCGCGAGGCGTCTCGTGTACGTCAGGTCCGTTGCGCACGCCGGCCCGGTCCCGGAGCGGCGGTCTCTGGCGAGCCTCATCGTGAGCTTCCCCTCCGCCGTCATCGTGAGCTTCTCCGCGTGCTCGATCTGCGTGCCCTGCCAGCAGCACGCGACCCGCGCGTCTTCTTCTGCTTGCGTGCGAGGGGGTAGCGCCGGCGCGCGCGCTTTTCGCACGCAAGGCGCGCGTGTCGTTGTTTGATCCGATGGCAAGCGGTCAATGCTTTCGCGAGCATTTGCCTGTTTGTCATGGTTTTGGAGTGGGTCCGCGGTTTGACGCTCCCCGCGGTTTTGCTCGAGAGGACCTGTCCCGTGGGATTTCCCGGGCCCGTATAGGTTTCACTCGGCGCGGCGGCCGCGACGGTCGGCGGCTGTTCGACGCCGGGCCGGCAGCTGACCGTGGATTCGCAGCCCTGTGTCGAGGCGCCGCTCGAGCCGATGCACGGCGAGGCTTCGCCGCAGACGCGCGCGTCATAGACGTCATACGCGGAGTCGCGGTCGGCCGCGACCAGCGGCGCGGCGGTTATGAAGAACGCTTCGTCCCCCGTTTCGCTCGCGTCCAGGAACACCGATTCGTGCGAGGAGGTGCCGGAGGAGATCAGCCCGACGCAGCCGGCCGAGAACGCGCAGCTGCCGATGTCTTGGGGCTCGTACTCGTAGACGTCCTCCTTGTCGTTCTGGTCGGCGGGGACGAGCGCGTCGGGACTGTTGAAGAACAGCCGGCCGTCGTTGGACAGGTACCTGGCCTGGTAGACGGCGGGTTTTTCGCGGCCGTAGTCCAGCATCCAGTCCGGCAGCGACCCGGCGAGCCAGTGTTCGAGCCATATTTCCGGGCGGTCGACGAGCAGCGCGAGGCCTTCGCCCGCGAGCTTGGTGTCGAACACGCCGGCCGGACGCTGTCCGCTCGGATTGCAGGACGCACACGTCAGCCTGCCGGTCTGCGCGTCATACAGATAGACCTCCTCGTCCATCCGTTCCCCGGGCGCTTCGCTGGTGACGTCTTCGTTGTCGTAGCCGGTAAGGCTGCGCTGCGACATGAACGCCAAGTAGCGGCCGTTCGGCGAGACCCGTGAGCTCACGCCGGAGAGATCCTGTTCGGGGACCAGCCGCGAGGTCTGGCCAGCGCCCCAATCGGCGCCGTCTTCGTAGGAGAGCGGGGCGATCAGCTTCGTGGTCCACTCGCCCGATGCGCGTTCGGCGACGTACAGGTTGCAGGTGGCGCCCGCCGGCGGGCGGGTCTCTTCGCCGTAGTAGCGCGGACACGCCCCCTCCTGCGCGTTCGGGGTGAGCGCGCCGTTTGCGACGAAGTACACCGTCGAGCCGTCTTCACTGGCGCCGGGCAAAAGACCGAGCACGTCCGCCGCGCCGTACGGCCCTTCCGGAGTCAGGTCGCTCAACGTCCCCTGCAGCGGCTGACCCCGCGCGCTCGTGAGTTCGAACTCGTAGAGGTCCGCCGGCCCCTGCGTGCCACCGACCGGTTCGAGCGTCGAGGCGCTCGTCAGGCTGGCGGTGTCGGTGAAGAACACCCTGCTGCCGTCACTCGAGGCCGTCTGGAAGTGCACTTCCTGACGTTCCGCCGCCGGTTCGGCCACCACCGCGCCACCCGGGCCCGGTTCGGTCGCGCCGTTGCCCTGCGCCGCGTTCACCTTCACGGTTTCCCCGCTTTCGCTGTCGCGCAGGTACAGGCCTTCGGCCCCCACGGTCCAGATCACCCGTGACCCGTCTGTCGAGATCGCGGCGCGCGCGTTCAGACCCGAGGCTGCGCCCAGTTCACCGCTGCCGCCCAACACCGCTTCGCCGGCCGGTTCTCCGTTCGGGAGCACGCTCACCAGCTGCAGCGGCCCGCCCGCGCTCCACTCGTACAGGCCCCCGGCCCCGGGCCCAGGCGCGCTCAGCAGCCCCGCCCGTGAGGAGAACAGCACGTGCGAGAGATCGGAAGTGGCGCCCAGGAACATCAGGCCCCCGCCGAACTTCGCGTTCGCCGTGTCGTCCGCGGCGTCGACCAGCGGCAGATACCCCGGCGCCATGAACGCCCGGTTCGCTTCGGCGCCTTCATACGCCGCCTGCTCACCGGCACCGGGCGCGAGCGGCGGGTTATCACGCAGGTAGATCGTCTTTTCGAGCGCGCCGGGCGCCAAGGGCGGTTCTTCGCGCACGCCCAGTTCCGTCCCGGAGACCTGCGGCTCGGCCGGTTCCAGCAGCGCGAGCGACAGGTCCGAGGAGAACGCCTGGTACTCGGCGCCGATCGGATCGGTCGATTCGACCCCGCCGCCGCGCGCGTGCGACGTTTCCAGGTCCTGCGTTGACCATCCTTCGGAGCTGCGGGTCGACAAGAGCTGCGTCGGTTCGGGATTGCGCGACCCGGCGGGTTCGCCGACCAGCGGACCGTTGGCGACCCAAGTGAGCGCGCCACCCTGCGCCGCAGCCTCGATCAGCGCGCCGCCTTCGCGCGGCAGCGCTTCGACGGCAGCATCGTGCTTGTCCGGCGGTGAGACCATCTCCCACGCCCGTCCGTCCGGCAACACGGACGCAGAGGGCAGCGTCTGGAACGTCTCCGTGGCCGGCGCCGCGACGACCGGGCCGCCGAGCGCGCTCTTCGCGACCAGCGCGTAGTAGTAGTCGGTGGCGGGCGCAAGACCGGAGATTGTGACGGTGACCGTCTGATCGCCAAACCCGGCCCCGAGCACCCCCGACGGAATCGGGACCGTCGTGCACGCCGACGGGTCGATCACGCAGTCGCTGGTGCCGTACTCGAAGAACCATTCGGTCTGCGCTCCGTTCGGGTCGATCTCCCCGCGCAGTTCCTCACTGCTCGGAGAGACCGCCGCAGCCGACACGCCGTCGACGGCAGGGGCCCCCGCCGCAGCCGGCACGAACACATCGACCGCGCCTTCGCCGGGCTCGGCGACGAACACGTCGCCGGTCTCGGCATCCACCGCCACGCCGCTCGCCCCGGACAAAGTGCCTTCCCCGAAACGCTGGACGAATCCGCCGGACGACGTGTAGGCCGCGACATCGCTGCCGTTGTCCAGGTACACGGTGCCGGTACCCGCTTCGACCGCGACCCCGCTCGTGTCCTGGCGATCCATTTCCCGGGGCGCCAGCGTCTGCGAGGATAGGCTCAGCTTCGCGACGACCTGCGCATCAGGCGTCTGTTCCTCTTCGCCCGGGCATTCTTCTTCGCCGTTCTCGCGTTCGAAGCCCGCGTAGAACACGCCCCCGGACCCGTCCGTCGCAAACGCGTCGCCGGCCGAGCACTCTTCCAGCAGCGACTCCGCTCCTTCAAAGCCTTCCGGCGTCAGTTCCGGCAGCCAGTTCATGCTCGCCGCGTCGCCGAAAGCGCTGATGTCGCCCCATTCTTCCCAGTACGTCCACAACCGGCCGCTTTCATCGACGCTCAACCCGCGAATGCCTTCAAGTTCCAGTTCCACCGGTTCGCCGTGGGCATGCGCTTTGAACAGGCCCTTGCGCAGCAAGCGTTCCCCGTCGGGCGCGAACTTGTAGATGAAATCCCGTTCGCTGGCTTCCGCGCCCGCTTCTTTCGCCCCGGCCACGTACACATCGCCCGCCGAGAGATCGGACGGGCTGCCCGAGTTGTCCACCGCGATCGCCCCCGGCGACGGGACTTTCCAAACCGACGCCGCTTCATACGATCCCCCCGACGGCACGAACCTCACCACTCGTTCGGCCGCGGGCTCGACGACGAACACTTCCCCCGACGCTTCATTCACCGCAACCTGCGTCGGACCGTTCAACGCGCCTTCGCCGGAGCCGTGAAAGGCGAACCCTAACACGTGGCCACGGGCGGAAAGGCCCCAAGCGGCCTGGCTTCCGACCAGCGCCAGCGCCAGCGCGGCTGCCAGCACCACCGCCAGCCAGCGCCCGGGCGGGCGCCGCGCTGCCCCGCGGCGCCCCACCGGCAATGTCGGCCCATGTCTGTACATGCTTAGACGTCCAGAGCGATTTGTCACACGGTCAGGTGTGGCACGAGCTCGTGACATAGGCCCGGATCGCGCTCATCAACGTGCGACCACCGACCATGTCGCGCTCAAATGACCGCATTCAACTCCAGCGCCTTGTTTTCGGGGTTTGTCAGAACCGTCGTGATCGTCTGTCCGGACTGTTCGTAAGGAAGTCCTCGATGGCTGGTTTCGAGTATGTCCGTTGGACCGCCTTCGAAATGTGTTACCTGCTGCACACCTTTCTTAGACTTGTACTTCAAAGTCATCGATTTCAGCATCTTGTCCACCGGCGACAGGGGCACCAGGACCGATCCCTGCACGGCGAACGTGAGGCCGCTGCACGAGAATTCGATGAACAAACCCGTTTTGCCTTTTGGATATAGGTCGAACGCTACCTTTTTAGCCGCTTTGCTTTCCCAGCCGATGATCCCTTCCAGCTTTTTCGTGACAAGTTCTCCCGCCGCCGATCCAAAGGTGTTGCATTCGACTCCGCCTGCTTCGCAACCCTCGAACGTCACAACCACGTTCTTCACTTCTTTTGTTCCACTGAATTCTCCGACGCTCGTCTCCGATGCGCACCCTACCGTCAGATGTCCGACCGTTTCCAGCAAGCCATGTCCACCTTTGGTCGTCATCACGCCTTCGGGCGCGCCCGGATACCATTCATACTTGCCCTTCTTTGCCCGTTCCGATTCGGTCACCCCCTCTGTGCAGCCGCTGTTCTTGAACTTCCCCTTGTATTCCTTGCCCACCTTTTCTGCCTTTACGCACGTGCCGTATTCAGGCGCTTCCGCGGTCGCAATAGAGGCCCCGCCCGCCGCGCCCACGAGCGCTATCGCCAGCAACGCGCTCAGGCGCCTAGCGTGGCTTGCAAATCGACATGGCATCTTCAAAACTCGCTTTCGATATCGAATGACTGGGCACGCGGCGCCCTCGTGTTGGCTTGTCGAGGGCGCCGCGCCGGACCGAAAGCCGCTCATCTGCATGGCGGAGCTGGCCCGCTTCTTACTCGCCTAGAAGTAGTTCTTGAGTACCGACAACTTCGTCGCTTTAAAGAGCTGCCCGATCAACAGGGTCTTGCTAGCCCCTGCTTCGGCGGGTAGTCCAAACGCGCGATTCACCACCGGATCGAGGTAGGCTTCGAATGCGGCTCCACCGCATTTTTCTGCGGCCGGCACCGGATAGGTGTTGTCGACCAGTTCAGCTTCCGCGTCCGGTACGAGTTCTTCACGATCCCAGACCGACGGGTAGCCTGGATTACCTTTCAGAACTTCTCCAGTAAGCGGCGAAACGCTTTCCCCACTGGTCAGGTGCTGCACAACCGGATTTGCTTCGGAGCCGATCTGGCAGTTGCCGCCAAGGGATTCGAGCCACGGGTTCTTCCCCGTGATCTGGATCTTGGCTTCGATCGCCGTTCCTTCGGCGACAAGAAGATTGAACGTGCTAGCTATATCAACGTCGTCGCCAGCCGGTTCGATCTCCTCAACGGTCTTGCCTTCCTTGAACATGCGATGTTTCTGAGCTTCTTTATAGCTTTCTCGCAGCGACTGAGGCCATTCGGCTTCGTTCATTTCTGCTTCGCTCACGTTGGCCAACGGTTCCCCCGGAACCGTCTCAGCAGCCGGCGTGATGACCGGAGTACCATCGTTTGGTGGCACGACCTGCGCCACATATTCTTCTCTTTCATTCAGTTCCTGGTGCGTCAACCCACCCTGAAGGACGATAGGCTTAGTAACGTTCACAACGATCGGTCCTACCGAGTAATACCCGCCTTTCTTTTCGGGATTGGTGCTTGCGACGAAGCAGCTCTGTACCGTGGGCGCTTCGAAGACGGGACAATGGCGGAATTTCTTCCAAGTCGTGCTGAACTTTTCGCCGCCCGGCCCTTCTGCCACGTGTGCCAAGGCAGCCGCGGAAGTCAAGGCGGCCATCACTACCAGCACGGCCGACAGGCTCAGGCCTAGGATCCTTACATGTCTCACTTTTCCACTACTCCTTTTCCTCTCGGTGATAGTCGACCGGCACCGGAGAGCCGTCGTTTGGACGACCCTCTGCACCGATCGCTTGCGGCGGCAAGCCAGCGCTAGGGGGAAGCGTTCTCGCGAACAGTCGCCCAAGCACCAGCCCACCCTCGACGGCGCCGGTCGTGCGTGACGCACGACTCCTCGCCGCAAAGCTTTCGGCGCGTGTCTCACGCCTCGCCCCTAACCCTCGTGCCCCTGGCTCGGGGAGTGGCGGCGTCCCCGATCGCTGCCAGCGCGCGCTGGCCGGCGAGTGTGAGCAGCCAGGCGTTCGGTTCGCCGCGCGCCGCGCCGATCCCCACGTTCTCGATGACTCCCTGGCGCTCGAGGCGCGCGAGCAGCTTCGAGGTCTGGCCCTCATCCGCGAGTCCGGCCGCCTCGGCGATCTCGCGGTTGTTCGAATATGGAGCCTGCGCAATCGCCCGCAGCACCATCGTCGTGCGATGAGTGACACGAATGGGCAGCGAGGCGAGCCGCGCGAGCTTGTCCTTCCGTGGCGGGCCGGACGTGGTGCTGCTCACGTGATGGTTTGCCGACGGCCTGCCCTCGAGCTCGGTGTTCGCCGCGACCTGACCCAGATACGGTCTGACGATGAAGGACATCAGCGACGGGGCGAGACCCACCAGCACGGTGGGGTCGCCCTTCAGCATCTGCGCCCGGATCACCGAGACGGCCCCGCCAACGACGAACTCCGCGGTGAGCGACGGCTCGAGCATGTGCTCGCCGACCGCCTGTGGCGCGCCGTCGTCCAAGAGCGACGTCAGGACGCCCACGACGCGCAGCTGAGTGCACAACCCGACGACTCCATCCGTGGCGGATGGCTCGAGGATCAGCAGACGAGCCCACGCAGGCTCGTCATCCAAGAACCCCAAGAACGCAACGAGCCCGGCGCGCAGCCGATCGAGCCAAGAGCTCTCCCGGCCGGTCGCCTTATCGACGGCCAGCGACAGTCGCTTCAGACCCTGCTCAAACGCCGCGCGGTGACACTCCTCGATGGTCGGGAAGATCTCAGTGAAGTCGTTCTCTGAAACACCCGCACGCGTAGCCACTGACTGACCCAGACGGGGGTCACTCGCGTGCCAAAGCCCCTATTTTCAGGACCGCTTGACAAAGCAGCCGTCGTATGTTCTCCTTCTTCCCACAAGCCGGGCTTGGGGAGAACAGCAAAAGACCCGGCTTTCAGAGGCGACGTGCGGAGTCGCCGAAAGGAACACCCAGAGGGAACCAGCGAGAGGGACGACGGAGGGAAACGAGGCGGCATCATGGGGGACGGAATCCAGATCAACCGCGTGGCTGAGCGCTTTTCCAGCCACACGCGCTCCCGCCCGCGACCCACTGGCCGGAGGACTTCCGGGGAGACCAAGGCGCTGCACGACAGGCTGATCGCAGCCCTAGTCCAGGTGCTCGCCGAGGGCGGCGACCCCCGTCTGGGTCAGACGCGGGCCCTGCTGTAATCCCGCATCAGTACTGGGATTCAGGCGGGGCGTCCCACGGTTTTCCCACAGACGGCCGCTCGACCGGTGTTTTCGTCCGGCGCGAAGCGCTGCTGACATGAGTCTGCGGCAGGGCGCCGTAGACGCCCGCTCCGTGCTCGGGGAACCTCAAGCGGCTGGCCGCCGGCTCCGATGCTCACGGCATGCGGCCAGGCAAGTTCCCCGCGAATGGACCGGCAGACAGGCGGGAGGCCGCTGCGGCGTTCGGCCGTCCGCGTGAAAGCCATCGGCGCCGGACCGCCGCCAGCCCGAGACTGCCGGCGCTGCTCGCGTGTCTGATCGGAGCCGCCATCGTTCTGCTCGGCACGCGCGGCAGCTGGTTCGGCCTCGGCGCCGGTGACACGGCCGCTGGCGCCGAAAGCGCTGTCGTATGTCAGGGTCGGCGGGCGCCGGACCTGGCGCGAATCTCCGCGCGCGAGCTGCCCCGCATGCGTCAGGAAATCTCCGGCGTCATGCCGGCGCGCGTGGGCCGTGAATACGAGGCCGGCGCCGTCACCGCAGCCAACCTGTGGTCGGACGATGAACCGGCACGTTCGGTCTGGGCACGCGTCTCATCGAGGCCGGTTCCGGCGGGCTATGAGCTGCGCTGGTGGGCGCTCGATCGCGAAGGCAGCGAAGACGACATCGTCGTGGATTCACTGAAGTTCGCCACGCAGGCCGAGGCGAAGGACGCGCTCAGGCTGGCGCTGCTCCGTGGCTGCCGTGGCCGCAGCGCGGTGCGCGCGACAGCCTTTCCGGCGGGCGCCAGCAACCTGTCGTGGGTCAACCCCGATCACGTGGCCGAGTGGGACGCCCTGTTCGTCCGTGGCGAGCGCCTGTATCGGGTCGCCGATGTCCCGCCGGACTACCCAGGCGGACCGGCGGCCATCGCGCGCAGGCGCGCCGCGGCAGAGCTGACGGTCGACGTGCTGGCCTGTGCCCTGCCCGGCGCGAATTGCCCGGCCTCGACGGCTTCGCTGCGCAGCACAAGTCTGGCGTCGCTCGCGCACGGCTCGGCGATCGGCCCGGGCGGCGGCCGTTCGCCCACCAGGGCCCAGGCAGCCGCCTACGCACGCGCGGTCAACCTCGCACCCTACGACCTGCCCGAATCGGTCACACTCGCCCCCGAAGGCCCCACGCAGGACAAGGGATACTGGGAAGCATTCGTGCGCTGCTCCGGGCAGCTCACCTCGGCTCACTCCCTTGTGGCCATGCACTCGCCGGTGTACAGCTACCGAGGCTACGGGCACTACGAGCGCGTGTACTCCACCGTCACAGTCCTGCCGAGCGAATCGGCCGCCGACCGATACATGGCCGCGCTCGGCAGCGCCCGCGCGCAAAGCTGCATCACGCGCATCTATGAACGGTGGCTGACAGCGAAGGTCTCTCAGGACGGCCCGCTCGAGCTGGGACCGCTCACCATGACCAAGCGGCCAACGCCGCTGCCCGCGAGCTATCGAGGAAGCTGGCGGTATCGCGCGATCGCACTGCGCCTGGCGGTCCAGCTGCACTACGCGCGTGTGCCGCGCGAAGGCTCTTTGCTGCCGGTGGACCAAACTGTCGGCGCGGCCACGGGCGCCCAGCTTGCGCTGTACATCGAAGGCTTCGCATTCGCCTACGGCCGTACGGTTGTCGAGCTCACGACGTTCACCACCTTTCACCCGTTCTCACAAGCCAGCGAGCGCTTCCTGGAATCGGCGCTCGTCGGACGGGCTGAGGCGAACGCCGGCGAGTCTCCCTAGGCCCGACCCCTCGGGCGCCTCGCAGGTCGCAGTATCCTCCGCGAATGGCGCTGGCGCGCATCGAGATTCTCGAGGGGCGTACCGTCGAGGCGAAGCAAGCGATGGTGATGGCCGTCCGCCAAGCCCTCAGCGAGGCCCTGCGCGCCCCGGACGACGATCCACTGGTGCGCCTCACCGAGTATCCCGCCGAGCAGTACACGCTGCCCTGCCCGCGCCGCCACTCCGAGCGGTTCACCCTCGTCGAGGTCACGATGTTCGCGGGCAGGTCGATGGACACCAAGCGCCGTCTGTACGACGCCGTGATCAGCCGGCTCAGCGCTCTGGACGTGCCCGCGCACGACATCCTGATCGTGCTGCACGAGCCGCCAATGCACAACTGGGCGGTCAACGGCGGCACGCCGGCAGACGAAGCCGACGTGGGCTTCGAGGTCGAGATCTGAGTAATCGACGCCACGGGGGGTCCCGCCCGCCGCGCCTGCTCCAACAGCTTCGATCGGCCCGGTCGGCGCGCAAGGCCACACCGCGACCCGCCGGCATCCGGCTACCGCGTATGCCCCCGCCGCGCTGACGCGCCGGAGCCTCTGCGCGCCGACTTCCTGGCCGCGTAGCGCCTACGAGCACTGCGTTCGCAGGCCGTGCGCCGAGCGCGCGAGTGCTTGTGCTGCTTACTACAGGTCGCGAGCGCGCGCGCGAGCTTCTGCTTGCGAGTGAGCTTCTTGGCTTTGGCAGCTCTGACTGCGCTGCAGCTCTGCACGGCGACTTTGACGTCATCATCGACGAACGTGCCGTTCTGGCCGGTGAGGGCGGCGGGGATCGTGAGATGTTGTCCGCAGAGGCTGTAGTGGTCCTTCAGCGGAAGGTTGGTGGTGAGCGCGGAGTGCGGTCCCTCGGGAAGTGTGGCTTGGACGGTTTCGAAGGGAACGTCGGGAACCGACTGGAAGCTTGACGTGGTGATGCCCTGTTTGATGGCGGTTTGGCCGTCGAGGATCACGGTGATGCCTTCGCCCTGCAGCACGAGCTCGGCATCGGGCCAGGCGGCGTTGCCGTGGGAAACCAGGTAGATCGGACCGACGACAGGATTTTTCAGGACGGGAGTGTGAACGGTGGCCGTGCCGATCACCGAGCCTTCGTCACAGTTGGCGGGATCGGCTTCGAACACGGCGGCGACACAGGCTTTCTGGATCGTCGTCAACCTGGCGGGCAGCGTGGCGGGGATCGTGAGGATCGTCTTTGCGACGTGCGCTTCGCCGCCTTTGGATCTGAACGCGAGGCCGAGGCTGGCTCCGTCGGCTTTGCTGGTCTTGCCTGCCGTCGTGGCGCTGACGCCGGGATCGAACGGCAGGCTCGTGCAGTTGTGCGTGTCATACGGATAGGAGGCGGTGCTCGTCGCGCCCCGGTTGCCGGTGAGCGTCGCGCCGACAGCTTGGGGGTTGCAGCTGGTGGGATTGAACTGGAAGTTCGGCCGATCGACGGTGACCTGCAGTCGTTTGATCTGTGCGGGGACGCCTTTGACGAGCTGCGGGATCGGATCCGATGTGATCGTCACCGCCGCGCTGTGCGGATCCACTTCGATCCTCGAGCGCACGGTGACGGTGCCGAGGTTGAACGGTCCGGCTACGGCGGGGGTGATCACCTCGATCCCGAAAGGTGCGCCCTCGTACGGGCCGGTGAGGTAGACGTTGCCCGGGAGCTCATAGGGTTCCGGGCCGTACCCAGCGCTGGCCAGAGAATGGCCGATCAGGCTGTCGGGGCCGCAATTTTCCTGGGCAGCTTGCGGTTCGGGGCACGGCGTAACCGACGCGAGCATCGCCGCGATCCCCGGCGGCAGGTGCACGCTCAGAGCCGCGAGACGCTGGTCGGCGTCGGGATCGGCGAGCGTCAGACTGAAGCTCGTGAACGCGCCGGCCTGCGGATCCGAGGACCCAGCCGTCAGTCCAGGCCCGAACTGCGGCGGATCCGCACATTGTTGGCGTTCGGCGCCTTCGGTGATCTGAAACGCAGCTTCACGGGTCAGCGGCGTCGCACTCGACCATGGTGTGAACGACGCCAACGTGTTGTAGCTGCCACACAACGGTGGCGTGCTGAGCGACGCGCGGGCGCCTTCGAAGAACCGCAGGTGCAACGCTTCGAACGGGACCTGGGGCGTTTCGCGGAACGTGCTGGTGACCTGGCCGGTCTGTTCGTTGAGCGAGACCTGGCCGGCGAGCTTGACCCTGATGCCGAGGGCGGGGTCTTCGGCGAGGAGATACAGCGCGAACAGCGACCCGAACGGGTTGTTGGCCTGCTGCGCGATATACACGGCGCCTTCCAGTTCATGGGAGAGGTCCGGCGACTTGATCCGCACCAGTCCGACCTTCGAGGCTTCCGGACACGAAGCCGGTGCCTGAGAGAACCGCAGTGGTTCCATGACACCAGCGGCGTTGGGCAGGAACGGGTCTTCGCCGCCACCGAGGCCTTCGTAGCCGATCTCACTCTCCGAGCACGCCTGCAGTCCATTGGCAGCGGACGGGCTGAGCTGCACTCCTTCGGGGAGCGTCACGGTCGCACTGCGAACCGCAGACTCGCCCAGACCGTGTTCTTCAGCAGGCATGTCGATGTTGACATCGAGCCCGGCAGGGCTGTCAGCGCTCTGCACGTTCGCACCGGCCGCCTGGCCTTCGCGTTCTTCGACTGGCTGGACGCCGATGGCGGGATTGAACGGCACTTCGTTGCAGTCTTGGAGCGCGGCGAGGGGTTCGGCGAGAGCGTCCTGGAAGGTGTAGGAGGCTTCGCTCTGCGCGCCCGACCACGCCTGCGCCTGCGCCCGCGTCGCTAGCCCGCCCAGGCACGAAGTCGGCAACGTCAGAAACGGGGTGCTCGAACGTTCATCGGGCGCGCTGCAGATTTCGCCGTTTACTTCGGTGTCGCGCAGGCAGGCCCAGCCACGCGAGCTGTCATGGCTGGCGCTCTGAGGTTCACCCCAAAGCGTCACGGTATTCCCGAGGACCTGTGCCGCCTGGGTGATGTTGCGGACGGTGACGTCGACGCCGTAGTCGCCGTTGGTCCGCACCGAGGTGTCGAGGATGATCGGGACCTTGTCGTCCTCGATGCCGAAGCGCGCGGGCTCGCCGGGAGCGGGCACCAGGTTGAACACCGGAACCGTTTCGGTGAACACGCCGTTGACGTCGATCGGCAGGTTCAACGTAACCTGCGCGACGCCGATCGCGGTGTCGGCGGGGCAGGCGTTGACGTCGTTGTTACCGATCGTCGAGAAATCGATGTCCGGACACGGCGGGACCGCCTGCGGATCCCCGAGCAGCCCCGGCGGAAGTTCGAACCCGAGGTTTCTGGCCAATGCGGGCGCCGAGGGCTCGGGCTGTGCCTGCCGCTCGTCTTCCTGCTCGCGCGCGAGCGTCTCGTTCAGGTCGAGCGTCGTCGTCAGCTGGAACGGGTGCGAGCCCGCCAGCAGATCCGGAGAGCCGTCTTCGTTTTCGGGTGCCAGTGCATACCGTTCGATCGCGAATGGCGTCGGTTCGTCTTTGACGGTCATCGGCTGCTCGAGCGGCGCCGGCGGCGGGGCGGGTGCTCCTTCGGCTTCGCCGCCGCTGAGGGTCACGGTGTTCTGTTCGCCGCTGGCCGCGTCCGCGGCTACCTCGACCGGGACGACCATTTTCAGCTGGTGATAGGGAGCCAGCGACTGCGCGGCGCTCGCGGTCTGGCATGCCACTTCGCGACGTTCGGGTTCCGTGACGGCGCACTGTTCAAGGCTCTCTTCGGCCGAGCTGCCGGGCACGCTGATCGTGCCCTGGACGACTGCGCCCGCGGGGACGTGCAGACCGGCAGGCAGGGTGTCGGTGATCGTCATGGGACGCCCGATGCTGGGCGTGAGCTGGGTCTCGCCGAGGTTGCTCGCGCTCGCGAGCACGACGCCTTCCTTGCCCTGCTGCAGATACGTGGGAGCCGAGGTCGAGCCCAGGCGTGGGATCACCGCGGCGTCCGCATGCGGCGTGCAGCACAACGCGACGAGCAGTCCGGAGCACAGCCCGATCGTGAGCCGTCGGTTCATCTGCAGCTGCCCTGGCTCATCGGCGGCTACCCTTCCTGGCGGGTTTGCCGGTCTTCTTGGCCTTGGGCGCGAAGTCCCTGCGCGCCCGTTTTTCGCACGCGAGCCGCTTGCGCTTGTGCTTGTCCCTCTTGCAGTTCTTCAGCGCTTTCGCGAGCTGTTGTGCCCGGGTGAGCGGTTTCGGTTTCGCCTTGGGCTGGTTGGTTGGGCCTGGGGTTTGCGCTTTTGCCGAGCCCTCTGGTCCGGGAGTTGCGGTTGGTGGTGTTTCGCTGATGGGTGGTTGAGTGTTGCCGGGTTTGCAGCTGTGTGTGGTTTCACAAGGTCTAAGCGATGACGTTTCGTTTTCCAGGCAGGGGGATGTGCTGGTGCAGACGCGGGCGTCGTAGAGGTCGTAGTTGGTGTCGTGGTCGGCGGCGACGAGGGGTTGGGCGGTGACGAAGAATGCGCTGTCGCCGTTTTCGCTGGCTTCCACGAACGCGGATTCCTGCCGGGCGGTCCCGGAGGAGATCAGCGATATGCAGCCTTGGGATTGCGTGCAGCTGCCGATACCGTTGGGCTCGAACTCGTAGACGTTCTCCTTGGCGTTGGTGGCTTCGGGGACGAGTTGGTCGGGGCTGTTGAAGAACAGGCGGCCCCGGTTTGAGAGGTAGTTGGGTTGGTGGGTGGCGGTGTCGAGGCCGAGGGGGGTCCAGCCGGGGATGCTGCCGGCGAGATACTGGCCGAGCCAGTCGCCGCGGCGGTCCACGACCAGGCCGAGCCCTTCGCTGGAGAAGGGTGTGTCCAGCACGCCGGTCGAGGGGCCGTCGGGGTTGCAGGAGACGCAGGTCAGCTGACCGGTGCTCGCTTGGTAGAGGTAGACCTCTTGGTCGCGCACCGTCGGGTTGTTGGCGTCCGTGTTGCCATAGCCGGTGAGGGGCTGTTCGGACATGAACGCGAGGTATTCGCCGTTGGGTGAGACACGGGCGGTGAGGTCGGCGAGGTCGGGGCGCGGCTCGACGTGCATGCCTTCTTTGCCTGACCCTTTGAGGCTGCCCCAGTCGCCGGAGTCTTCGTTTGAGAGCGCGGCGATGAAGGTGATCGTGCCGTCGTGCCAGGCGTAGAGATTGCAGGTCGCGCCGGGCGGCGATGGTTCCTCGCTGATGTGGGTGCAGTCGCCGGGTTTCGCTCCTGGCGCGAGCACAGCATTGGCGACGAAATACACCTGTTCGCCGTTTTCGCTGACCCCCGCGATCACGTTGAGCACGTCCGCGCTTCCGCCCGAGGGGTTGGGGGTGAGGTCGTTGAGCCCGCATGAGAGCCGGCCGGCGGTTTCGATGATTTCGCACTCGTACAGGTCGGCCGGATTGTTCGACGCGCCAAACACCGGTCGCTGATCGGATTGCACTGTCAGCGGCGCCGTGTCGGTGAAGAACACCTTCGATCCGTCCGGGGTGGCGGCTTGGAAGCCGACTTCGCTTTCTTCACCGACCGGTTCGCCCACGCCTTGGGCGGCGTTCAGCTGCAACGTCTGCCCGGTCTGGGTGTCGTGCATGTACAGGCGGTCATATTCGGCGACTTCGTAGGGTTCTTCGATCCCGGTGCCCGAGAAGATCACGCGCGACCCGTCCGCGGAGATCGCGCCGCGCACGTTGGTGCCTTCATCGCCGAGCTCGGGTTCCTCGCCGACTTCGCCGTTGCCGGCCGGCTGTCCGTTGGGGAGTGTGCTCACCAGCCGAAAGCCACCACCCGGTTCGGACTCGTACAAGCCCGGGGCGGTCCCCGAGAGCAGCGGCACCCCCGATTCGAAGATCACATGCGCCAGGTCCGCTGTGGCATCCACGAACGCGAGGCGGCCACCGAAGCGGGTCTTTTCGCCGGCGCTCGCTTCACTCGTGACCTGCGTTGGCGTCACCAACGGCGCGAATCCCGGAGCCAGAAATCCGCTGTTCGCCTGTGCCGCCGTATACGCCCTTGCTTCATCGGGTTCGGGCGAGAGCGACGGGTCGTCGCGCACGTACAACGTCTTTTCGGTCGATCCCGGTGCCAGCGGCGGCGCTTCCAAGGGTTCGGCGGCGCTGGACGCCGGTGTCTGCAGCAATCCGAGGGCGAGGTCTTCGGAGAACGCCCGGTACTCGGCGGCTTCACCGATTTTCAGGCCTTCGCCGCGTTCGTGGGGCGTAACGAGATCTTCGGTGCTCCAGCCCTCGCTCGTGCGCGCCGAGAGCACCTGGGTCGGTTCCAGCGCACGATTCCCCTCCGGTTCGCCGACCACCGGCCCGTTGGCGACATACGCGATCGCTTCCCCGTTCTGCGAGGCTTGGATCAGGCCGCCTTCGCGGGAGAGCGGTTCGATGCTCGCCCCGTCCTTTTCCGCTGGCGAGACCAGCTCCCACGCCCGCCCGTCAGCCAGCAGACCCTGAGCGCTGGGCAACGTTTCGAACGTCTGCAGCGACTGCTCGCCTTCGGCCTGCCCGAGACTGTTGCTCGCCAGCACCCGATAGAAGTAGCTTGTTCCCGGCCGCAGACCCTGCAGCGTGACGGTGGCGCTCTGCGACCCAAACCCACTCCCTACATCCGTCCCGGGGGCAGCCGGAACATCCGTGCACCCGTCCGGGTCGCTCGCACAGTCAACCGTGCCGTACTGGAAGTAGTAGTGGGTGTCGGACCCCTGCGGGTTGACCTGCGCGGAGAGCTCGACTTCGCTGGGAGTTATGCTCTGGGCCGACAGATCTTCCACGACAGGCCTGCCCGCCGGTTCGGGCACGAACACATCGACGCTGTCGCTCGATCCGTCGACCACGAACACATCTCCCGTCCTCGAGTCGACCGCGACACCCATGCCTTCCTCCAGCAGGCCCGCGCCGAGCGTCTGGACGGGGCTCCCGTCGGCGCTGAACACGCCGATCGAGGTGCCGTTCTGCACGTACACGTCGCCGTTGGCCGCCTGGCCCAGCGGTGTCCCGGCGCTGCTGGCCTGATCCACGGCGAGGGCGGTCGTGTCCTGTGCGTCCAGACCGTCGATCAACGGGTTCGTCGCGCCCCCGAGCAGTTCTGCGCCATTCACCTTGGCTGCGCGTGTCGCGCGCGCATACAAGCCTTCGGCCGGTTCCTTTTCTTCGGCCTTTTCCCGTTCGAGCACCGACGGGCATTCTTCTTCGCCGCTGAGCAGTTCATGGTCCAGATAGAAGTCTTCGCCGAGGCCATCGACGCCGAACCCCGGTTTCGGACACGCGACCGCCGAATACAGCACCGGTTCCACCGGCACGGGCGGGCTCGCATCCGTGAACCCTTCGACCACGCCCTCTTCTTCTTCTTCACCCCGATAGACCCACACCCGCCCCTGCAGATCAGCCGCTACGCCGTCCAGCTGTCCTTCTTCTTCGACCGCTAGCCTGCCCAACGCCTTTTCCCCGTCCGGCAGGAACCGCTGCACGTCCGGACGTTTCGCCGAGGCGTCAGCGCCCACGAACACCGTTTCCGCGCCCGCGGGCGTGTTGTCGACGGCGACTGATCCCGCTTCCTTGAGCTCGCCCTTGCCCGCACCCGCCACACCCGCACGGCAAGCACCCGTGCACACCTCGTATTCGCCTTTGCCGTCGCTGACACCCCAGCCCCATGCCGCCACGAACTCCTCGCCTACCAGTTCTCCGTGCGCGCCCAGTTGCGGCGCGAACCGCTCGACGCGATCATTGCCCCGATCCACTACATACACATCGCCGGTGGCTTCGCTGACCGCCACGCCAGCGGCTTCGCTGTGCTTGAAACCGACCCCCGCAAAGCGAAACTGACCAGACCCTTCGCCTTCGCTCCCGAACGAAAACGCCAACACATGTCCACGCTGACCCAAACCCCACGCCGGCGTGCCCGACCACGCGACCCCGCACACGACCGAGCACAGCGCCGCGACGGCGACCCACCGCCAGCCCGCCGCCCACAGACCAGCTCTTTTCAGATGGTGTTTCATCCGGCGTCTCGAGTCCTCGGTTGGATCTGGCGTTTTGTATGACGCGCCGCCGGTGTGCGTGGACCAAGCACCATCCACGCACACCCACCGCTGAGTGCGCGCGCCGATCCGCGGGCGCGTCTGCGCTTTAGACGGCTCGCGCACAGCTCCTAGGCGACCGTGTTCACCTCGAGCGCTTCTTCATCGATCTGCACATTAGTGATCGTCTGCCCGGCCTGTTCGTATTCCGCTCCGGGCCCGCCGATTTTGCTGATCAGCACGTCCTTGGTCTTTTCCGTTTTCGACGTGTAATAGTATTCCGGCTTCTGTTTCCCCTTTTTGGCTGTGAACTTCTCTTCGATTTTCGTTTCCGATTTGTTCGCGGGGATATTGGTCAAGACCGAGCCCTTGACTTTGGCGTTGGCCGGGCCGCAAGCGAATTCGACGAACAGTTCTGTCGACTGCGGAACGAGGTCGATGGCGACCTTCTTCCCGTACTTTTCCCACACCAATGCACCCGCCAGCGGATTCGTCACGATTTCGCCTTCTTTGGCGCCAACGGTGTCACATTTATATCCGCCCGATTCGCATCCCGTGAAACTCACAGCTACGTTTCCGACCGTTTTGCTCGACGTGAATTCCCCGTGCGAGGCCTCCGTTTTACATTTCACCTGAGCCAAGGCCACCGTTTCAAGAGTGCCCGCCCCGCCAGTTCCCGAAAACTTGTTTTTGATCGCCCCGGCTTCCCATTCGAAACTGCCGGCTTTTTTACCCTTCGCCAGCTTTGTGCAGACGTTGTTCGTGTATTTACCGCCTGCGTGCGACACGCAGCGTCCGATTTCCGGCGCTTCCGCCCACGCACTCGCCACTGCGAGCGAGCCCAGCGCCGATATTGCCGCCAAACAAAGTCCGATGAGCTTCAAGCGACTCATACGCTCTCCTTCTCCCTCTTTATTAGGTCCGCTTATTCCCTGTAACATGGGGGCCCACCGTCCAGACGGCAGGCCCCCCGGATCCACATAATGGCCTAGAAGCCTAAGACAAAGTGATAGCTGTACAAACCATCACTAGCCGTAGTAGTGGGCCCCACCTATAAAACCTTCTTCGACGATTTCGCTATTCGCTATCTGGAATGCTCCGGTCAGCACGCTCGTGTTGTGACCGGACGGCGAGGGCAATTCAAGACCCGCATCCAACGCCGCGTCAGCGTTGTTGTAGATGCCGCAGCCCTGCAACCCGGGTGCTGCATACGTGTTGTTGACGAGCCGCGCCCCATACACTTCGGCTACGGCGCCTTCGCCGTGAGTCGTCAGTGTTCCGTACTGACCATGGATCGGCACGTTCGGCGGTTCGGGGTTCGTTTCTCCCGAAATGAACGACACTACGATCGGTTCGGCCGTCGACCCGTTGTAGCAGTTCTTTCCGAGGAACTTGTTGCTGAGGTGGATCATGACCGGGAAGGTGAATGCCGGTTCAGATTCCCCAGTTTCTTCCAGGGTGGCTTTTGAGTTGACAACGATTTCTTCCGCCGGTCCCGCGAGTTCAATCGTCGCGGTCACCGTCGTTGACCCACCGTCGGCCAGATATTCTTCATACCGCTGCTTTTCTTTTTCCGGCAGGGCTTCCACGTCGATGCTTTCGGTGAGACTCGGCGCAGGCTCCGCGACCGGCACTATCGTCACCCCATTTGATGCTGGCGCCAAATGTTTGATGAATGGTTCTTCTTCTCTAAACAGCCCTCCCTGCAGGACGACCGGCTTCGTGTAATGCACGGTGACCTTGCCCGCCTGGAAGTACGATTCTGACGTCGTTGCACCATAAATGCACCCGTTGACGTGCCTGCGGGTAGTCGGGCAGACTCCGAAGAATTTCTGCCATGGATGGGTCTTTTCTTCCTTCGCGTCGCGCTTTTCGTTTTCTTTTTGACGCTTAGCTTCTTCTTTTTCTTGTTTCTTCTGCGCTTTGCATTCTTCGTTGCACCCTCCCGCGAGCGCCGGTGAAGCAACTACGAGTACCGTCGCCGTCATGGCGAACACGGCCGCCAAGCACAATCCCAGCATCCTTACGTGTCTCACTGTTCCACTACTCCTTTTCCTCTCGGTGATGTGGATCGGTCACACGAGCACTCGCGTTTGCGAACGCTCACGATCGATCGTCTGCAACCGCAAGCGACCAGTCGCAGACACGCCCTCTCGGACACGTCCTGCGCCGCTCGCTCGCGCTCAACGGCGCTCGTCGCACACGATCCGCGACGCCGTGCCGCAAAGCCCTCACGCGCTCCGTTCATATCGCGCTCCTCACGGTCCGCCCCCGCGGTCGACCGGGGTCTGCCGAGGCGCGCCGAGCTGCCGTCTTCAAGACGCGCCGACCCGCTCCAATCAGCAGCCATTCGTTCGGCTCGCCATGGACGGCGCCGAGACCGACGTTCTCGATCAGGCCCCGCTGCTCGAGCCGGCTCAGAAGCTTCGAGGTCTGGCCCTCGTCGCGCAGGCCGGCGGCGTCGGCGATCTCGCGGTTGCTGGAACGCGGTCGATCGGCGATCGCCTGCAGGACGCGCGTCGTTCGATATGTCGCCCGCACCGGCAGACCGGGCTCGGCGCCCGCATCGACGGTCGCGTATGACATCGAGATGAACGACATCAGCGACGGCGCGAGCGTGGCCAGGCGCCGCTGGGGACGCCCGAGCAGCTGTCCGCGCACCGCGGATAGCACACCGCCCACCACCAGCTCGGCCGTCAGCCGCGAGGACGGCACAAAGCCGGCGGCCGGCGTCCCCGCGGGCTGCGTTTCGCGCTCGAGCGCCGCCCCCAGCGCGCGCAAAGCCTGCTGCCGGCGCTCCGAGACGGCGATCGTCGCGACCGGTGGCTCGAGCACCAGCAGACGCGCCCAGCCGGGTTCGGCGTCGAGAAACTCGAGGCCTGCAAGGAGACCCGCACGAACGCGCTCGCGCCAGCCGCGTTCACACTCGGCGGCGTTGACGATAACCTGTGAGAGGCGCGCGACGCCCTCGTCGAACGCGGCCGAAACCCCCTCCTCGATGCTTCCGAAGGCGTCACACAGAGCGCGTTCGATGGAGGTGAAACTCGAGGCCCCCGCATAATCTAGACGGGGGTCACTCGCGCGTCCGGGGGCCTATTTACAAAGGTTTCTTGACACGCCCTTGACAACGAAAGCCCGATATGTTCTCATTCTTCCCACAAGGCCGCACGAGAGCTTGGGGAGCAATGCGCTGGCGTGCGCCGGAACGAGTGACTGCGGCCGCAAGGAGCTTTGCCGAGGAGCGCGGGGAGACGGGATTGTGAGAGGGAAGACTGAGGGATGTGGGGAGCAGGGATGAGCGCGGGCGTGCGAGTCAATCCGCCCGCCAGCCGGGCTTACCCCGTCGCGTGCGCAAGCTCGAACACCCTGCAGAGCAGAGATCGTGAGCGCGCTGAGGCGCCTTGCGCGGGACTTCTCGAGGCGACCGCGCAGGCGCTCATGCAGGTGAATGACCCCCGTCTAGATTAGACGCTGGCCCGCCCGCAATCCCGCATCAGGACTCGGATTTCGCCGGGCTTCCCACAGTCTTCCCACGGCCCGGCTTCCCACACGCTCGCCACGGCCGCCCGTGCGCGACAGAGACGCCGAGCGGTGCCAGGGGCGAGCCGTGCCCGAGCGAGACGCGAGCGCGGCCCGTGGGCCGCGCTCGGGGCGGCGACGTTGGCTCAGCTGGACGGCGGCGGCGGCGAGGTGGACCCGTAGGCCACGGTGAACCCTTCCAGCGCGGAATCCGGCAGCGAAGGCGACGCGATCACCGCGCTGCCCTTGTTGTTGACCATGAACACCTGGTGCAGCGTCTGCTTCCGCGACGGCTTGAGCAGCGCCTTCGTCGGCTTCTTGCGGGCTTTCGTGCTGTATTTCCCGGGATCGAACGTCACGTTCGCGGTGTCGGTCAGCGTCGCGAGGTCTGCGACGCTTTCGCACCCGTCCGCGATGCAGGGACGCTCGTGGATCGCCTCGGCGCTCGCGTGATTGGAGCCGCTGTAAGGCACCGTGCGCTCCTGCGACTGGTGGGTCGTTTCGTCGTCGACCTTCATTTCCCAGGTGTTCTTGCTGATTTCCTCGACGCTCGTCGTGATCGTGTCCCCGGGGTGGATCGCAAGCGAGAGCGGGTCCTCGGCCGCAGGCAGGATCTCGGTCCATGCGCTATACGAAGCGGTGCCGGTGAGGTTGTCGGCCTCGGTCCCGGCCTGGACCAGGGTGCCCTCTTCCCATCCACCGATCCCGACCCAGTCCGCGGAGTACTGAGATCCAGACAGCGCCGTGTCGACCTTCGGGACTTGCCAGGTGTCGATCACGCCGTGGAAGGACCCGCCGGTCAGCGCGTAGCCGGACCAGTTGTACGTACCCACCTGTTCGCTGTGGACCTGTTCGGTTCCCAGTGGCGCCGCGAGAGGTGCCGGCGCCAAGCCGGGCGGCAGCGGGGCCGGCAGCGCGGGCGCACCGGTCGTGGCCGCGCTTGCGGCGGCCGGCGCCACCAGCGTCGTTGCCGTCGCGAACGCCGTCGTCGCGAGAGCCGCTGCCGCAGACAGCAGGATGGTCCGCGCTTTGATCATCTCGATCCCCCTCGTAGTTGGTCTCGCGTGCTTCGGGCGACAATCCGTCGTCTTCTGCGCCCGTCGCCGGTGTCGCGCTCAGATGCAGCCGCCTCCGCGCCGCAGTGGCAGCATACGGCCTGCACGCCGAGGCGTGGCCGCCATGTTCGCGGCTCTCACGAGCTCGCTGTGAAGATCCTGCGCCGCTCTACGCGGTCGGGCTGCAGCACGCGGCCCGCCGGCGATGCCTCACAGCTTGCCCGCCTCCTGCGGCAGAAGCCACTCAATGCAAGTGGCTCTGCCAGTCCGCCGGCACGCGCCCGGCCGGCCCCGGAGTGGGTTGATCCAAAGGATGGTGCTCAGGCGGAGCGAGCGCAGGACCGTCGTAGAACTGCTTGGTCTCGTAATTCCAGAACCAGTCCTCGCCCGGCTCGAAGCTGCGGATCAGCGGATGCCCAGCGTCGGCAGCGTGGTGGCTGGCGTGCTGTGAAGGCGATGAGTCACAGCAGCCGACGTGTCCGCACAGGCTGCAGCGGCGCAGGTGAAGCCACCAGCCGCCCTGCGCCAGACACTCGACGCACCCCGCCCCGCTCGGCGGAACCGACGGATCGATCGCGGTCTCGTTGGCCATGTCTTGTCCTTTCTTCAAGCTCACACGACGAGCAGTGCGAGCGGCGCGAATACGGCGGTCGGATCAGTATTGCGATCACAAGGACGAGCAGCGCTTGACCTGCGGCGGCACGGCGACATCGCTACAGGTCCCGCGACGAATCGGCCGCACGGGCGATCGAGCGCGATCGGTGAGGGCCCCGGCACCTCAGCCCGCCGCCGCGTGCGCTTGTCAAGTGGTGTCCAGCGCGCGCTCGCGCTGCTGGCGGCGCCATCCGCGCACACCGAGCAGCAGCGCGCCCAGCAGCAGCGTGAACGGGATCAGGACGGCGAGCACGATCAGCAGCGCAGCAAGAGAGACCGTGAGGATCTGGCCGGCGTCGTGCAGCCCGCGCCCGAGCGTCAGCCCGCCGCTTGCGTGGGCTGCTTCGCCGAGCACGGTGACTTCGACCTGCGACTCGCTCGCCGTGTGCGAGATGCTCGCCTGCTGGCGTTCCCCGGCTGTGATCTTGTCGTCGGCCTGGGCGATCCGCTGGTGCAGGCTTTCGATCGCGGTGGCCGTTTCGGCCCCGGCAAGCGCGTGCAGCAGCGCTTCGCGTTCGCGGCGCGCCGCCGCGAGCCGCGCCGTGACCGCGTCGTGGCTGCCTGTCAGGTCTTGCAGTTCCTGTATCTCGGCCCGCACGGGGGCCAGCCGCTGCAGCTTCGCGAGCATCCCCGCGAGCTTCGCGCTCGAGACCTTCAGCGTGAGCGTCGCTTCCCCGGCGGAGCCGCGCTGAAGTTCGACCTTTGAGCTTTCCACGAACCCGCCGCTGGCGACCGCCAACTGACCGACCCGGTCCGCCAGCGCCTGTACGCCCGCGCCGCCCGTGCCGAGGCTGATCGACGCGCTCAGCTGCTGCAGGCGTCCTGTGGTCTCGCCAGGGGCTCCCGCGGCTTTGACTCCCGGCGCGAGCGAGCCGGCGGAAGTCGATCGGGGGTTCGCAGCGGAAGCAGCGGCCGACGAGGTGCTCGCCGCTCCAGCAGAGCTCTCGCCAGATCTCCCGGCCGGCGACGGCCTGGCCGGGCCGAACTCGTCTTGACGTGAGGCCTGCCCGTTCGTGCCGAGAACGGGGGTGCTCGGCGCTTCGTGCGACACCGGCCCGGGTGCCGTCGTGCCGCCCGAGCCGAGCTCGGCGCCGGCGACGATGACCGTCGCGAGGAGCGCGACCGCGCTGCCCAGTACGAGCGGCCGCTGCCGGCGCGCCCCCACGCCGCCCAGCCAGCGAGGCAGCCGTCGGGCGCCGCGGGCGGGCCGCTCCTGCTCGTTGCGCAGCTGATGCTCCAGCGAGCGCCGGAAGGCGGGGTCGATCGGCGCGACGAGCGAGCGCACATCGGCGCGAAGCTCGCGCCAGGCCTCGGCCTCCGAGCCCGTGCCATCGCCGTCGAAAGCAGCCTCGAGCTCGGCTAGCACCGCCGCGTCGAGCTCGGCGTCCCGCCAGGATGGGAACGGGATCACCCTCATGCCACCTGCTCCCGCTCCGCGGCGCTGCATGCGCTGCGCAGACGGGTCAGCGCTCGGTGCAGGCGGGTGGCGGCATTGGTCTCGCTGATGCCCAATGCGCGCGCCAGCTCTCCGTTTGAGAGTTGCCCGTGGAACTTCAGCAGCACGAGCTCGCGTTCGCGCGGCCCGAGCGCGGCGAGCGCATCTGCCAGGAGCGCGCGTCGCTCGACCTGCTCGAGCTCCTCCTGCGAGCGCGCGTCTGCGCGCTCGCTCGCCTCGCTGTGCGCGCCCGGCCGGCGCGAGCGCCGGCGCAGCTCATCCAGAGCAGCGTTGCGAGCGATCGTGAACAGCAGCCCGCGCGCCGTCCCGCGCCGTCTGTCGAGCTTGCCGCGCGCGCGATAGAGGCGCTCGAAGGCGATCGCCGTCACTTCCTCCGCGCCCGCGCGGTCCCGGAGCAGGGCGAAGGCATAGGAGTGCACATCCCGCACGCACGAACGGAAGATCGCGTCGAAGTCCTCCGCGCCGTCGCCGCCGGCGGGCGCATTACCGGCGCGCGCACGGGGGTCCTGCGCTGCTTGCCTGCGCTCGGGCCTGAGCAGATGCATCACTACCAACTACTACGTCCCGCCGGCCTACTTCGTCACAGAGCCTCGAGTTCGGTAAGCGCAGATCGACGGCGATTGGGAGGGGTGGCTGCGGTTCTTCCTGGAGGGAGCGGTCGAGGTCTCTCGACATGCAAAGCGCCGCGGGAGCGACGACGTGGCTACAGTCCAGCGAGATGAACCGGCTGCACGGCATCATCTGCTCCTTGGGCCGGTGGGGCCGTGTCGTCGAGCGCGAGCTGCTCGGATCGGGGCTCTCGCAGCTGGACCCGGGCGATGACGTGCTCGAGATCGGGCAGGGGTTCGGGGCGATGACGCCCGCGCCCGCGTGAGAGGCTGAACGGCGTCGGCTGGATGAGCGAGCTGGAGTTCCTCGGCGCGCTCGAGGTCGAGCTGCTGCGCCATCGCGAGCTGCACGCCGGCGGGGCGCCGCACGAGCTGTTCCAGACCTCGACGGTGCAGGCGCTGCTGGCAGGGGCCTACGACGGCGAAGTGACGCTCGCCGAGGTGCTCGAGCACGGCGACCTCGGTCTCGGCACGCTGGACGGGCTCGACGGCGAGCTGATCGTGCTCGACGGCGAGGTCTTCAAGGCCGAGCTCGACTGCACGCTCGTGCGCCCCGACCCGAGCGCAACGACGCCATATGCGGTGGTGGTGACGTTCGCGCCGGGCGAGCCGATCACGCTCGCGGGCCCGTTCGGCGAGTCCGAGCTGCAGGCCCGTCTCGGCGAGGCCGTCGCGGAAGCCGAGCGCCCGACGGCGCTGAGAATCGACGGGCGCTTCGCGGTTGTCCACGTGCGCTCGGTTCCCAGACAGCAGCCGCCCTACCGCCCGCTCGCCGAGGTCGTAGCCCGCCAGCACGTGAGCGTGCTGCACGACGTGGCGGGCACGATGATGGGGTTCTGCTTTCCCGACCCCCTCGATGGCATCGAGATGACCGGCGCGCACCTGCACTTCGTGGACGAGACGCGAACGCGCGGCGGGCACGTGTTGAGCTTCGAGTTGCTGCAGGCAACCGCGCGCGTGGACAGCGCCACGATGCTGCACGTCGAGCTGCCGGACGCGGTCGCGGTCCCCTCGCAGGGCGCACCGCTCGACCAGCGAGCGTTGCGGGCGATCGAGCACGATCGCTGAGCCAGGCCCGGCACCGCGGACGCACCGCGCCCGAGCCTCCTGAATTGCCGGCGGCATCGAGGCGCCTGGCGTCGCGCACAGCCGCTAGTGAACGATCGCTATGTTCCGAGACGCTTCGTAAGCGATACTGCCCGATCGTTTAGCAAGCGAGTTTCGCCTGGTCCTGGCCGGGCCTCTTCCTGGAGGGCGTGGTCGCCGAGTCCACCACCCAGACCACCCAGCGCATCCTTGCGATGGTCGAGGCCGACCGGCAGAAGATCCACGACTTCGGGCGCGGGGCCACCACAGCGCACCGCGTACACGATCTGGCCACCAGATCAGTAGTGATCGGGGCGGGCTTCGCCGCCCGAGAACTGGGCCTCACAGCCCCACCCGCGTACGCTGCGATCAGCCGGCTCGAGCAAGCCGGGATCCTGCGGGAGGCGACCGGACGCAGGCGAGAGAAGCTGTACATCTACGACGAGTACCTGACGATCCTCAACGAGGGAACCGAACCAATCCGATAACCCCTACCGGTCTGACCTGCTGAAAAGTGCCCTGTTAGCAAGTCCTTCGCAATATGCCCCCACCAGGAGTCAAACATTGATCTACCGCTTAGGAGGACGACTCAGACCGACGGCGCCAGCGCCGAAGCTACGGGCGGTTACTGACGATTCTGTCCCTCTGGAGTGATCTCGGATTGGGCCCTATCATGAGATCCTATGCGAAGGTTCTTTCATGACAGGCTGACGTACGCAAACGTCATCGCCACGCTCGCTTTGTTCGTCAGCCTTGGGGGAGTGTCCTACGCGGCGATCACGTTGCCTCCGGATAGCGTCGGCAAGAGCCAGATTCGTGCTGGTGCGGTCGACCTTGGCGCTCTGAGCTTTCCGTTGGGCACCGTCGGGATCACTGACGAGGAGGTAGACGATCTGGCCAAAAATGGCTGCAATGGCGGTGGTTTCCACGGAAACGCGACCGCCGATTGTGCTCCGACTCACCCGGGTAGCACCCCGACTCCCGGCCGAGAAGTTCATATCCTCCTCCTGTCTTTCGGCCGTCTTCTGGTTTCCGCAATCGTAAGTCTAAAGAATGAAGGTCCACCAGAAACAACCGCTAGGATAACGTTTGACCTGACTGTCGATCGACATCGCGTCACCGAAAGTCACGTAACCATCTCGGGTGGCCAGGTACTTCAGGTACCGATCCAGACACTGGTTAATGTTTCCGCAGGCTCGCACACGGCGGGGCTTGCAGTGACCGCAGAGTACGATTCGAGTGCCCCTGGAGATGTGCTCGTCTCAGGCGCGTCGGTTATCGCAAGCGCCCTTCCTCGGGGTTGAGGCAAACCGTGACAATGCCCAAAGGCGGCAAGCCAGTGCGCCAGCGGCGTTGGCGCGCGCGGGTCCTGCCGGAAGTAGCAGCGGCAAGCGCCAGGATGCCTCGGCGATCTACCGCTCTCGGAGCGGGAGGTCCAGGCCGAAAGCGCCTGATTGAGGTCGAAGCGCAGGCGGCCGCGCGGGCCGGCTGCGATGCGCTGGTCGCCCAGCGTCGAGCCAGGTCATCGCGAACGGATAGCAGAGCTGAGTTGCTGCCCATAAGGCTTGCTCTAGCGTCGGCCCGGCACGAGAACGTGATCTCGGACCACCACGTGCTGGGGGCCGAGTGCATCGGTGATGACCACCGTGATCGTGTGAACGCCGCCGCGGCGATAGCGATGGCGACCGCGGATTGTGAGCAGCCGGGTGCTGGTGTCGATCCTGCGGGACGGCTCCACCACGGTGCCAGGGCTGTGCTCGCCTTCGCCCCATTCGACCCGCGCGCTCAAGCGCGCGCTCAACCGGGGCGCGTAACGGTCATCGCCAACGCGAACATGTGCGACAGGCCCATCGACCTCGTCGCCCGAGAAGCTCACGGCAACGGGCCGGGCCAGATCCCTTGCGACCACGAACGCGTCGGCGACGGACCCCAGTATGGCTCCCCCGGCCAGATCGGTCGCGGCGAACGTGATGCTCGCCACCCCGCCCTGCGGCACCCGAGCGTAGACATGCGTGCCCCCAATGTATGCTGTCTCGACCGTCACCGGTTCCCAGACTCCGCCGTCGAAGAACGTGCTCCGCTGGGGCCCGGAATAGCTGACGGCGCCCGCGGAGACCGTTCCGTCCCCCCAGCTGATCGTGGCATCTGCCAGCCGATCGCTCGGTTCAAGACACCACAAGATCGCGGACGGCGCCCGCCACGGGATTCCAACGACCGCAGGAGCCGGAACCGCCGCGGCGATCTCGGGATGCACGCATTGGACTTGCTTCGCAGACCCCGCCGCCGGAACCGCCAAGCCGACGACGAGCAGCGCGGCGGTCGCGAGCGCCGCGGAAGCGGTGCGCCTCGACCGAGTCTCGTCGCTTGCATGCATGACGCGAGTGATCAGCCTTCCGGCACCAGGTGCAGGCTGTGGTGGAAGGCGAGTTCGATGTGTTCGGTGAGGCCTTCTCCTTTGGGTGGGCCGATCGCGTTGAGATGGTCGGTGAGGAGAAGGCCTTGCGCATCGTCGGGTGTTGTGATCTTGGCCGTGGCTGCTCCTCCGCGTTCACAGACGTAGCCGCTCCGTCCGATCATCCGAGCGAGGTTGCTCGCGCTCGCAGCGCCTCGAAATGTCAGTCGGAAGCGGGGCGCACCCTCGGTGTTGGCGACCCCCATCGCAGGGCAACTGGGCTCCGGACCAGCGGGTTCCGCGACCGCCAGTTCGTTGACGGCCCGCGCTACCGCCCGAACGGCAGCTGGGACAGTCGCGACGACGCTGCGCGTTGTGGTGTGCGGATGCGAGGGTTCGCCGGGATTCAGAGCACGATAAGCCGGTGTCGTGATCGTCACCTCCAGCCAACGCGCGGTGGCTGGCACCAGCGAGCTCGCAGGCCGATGCTGATGCCACGCGACGACCGCATCGACCCGCACCGCGTAGCGTCCGGACCCGCCGAGCGCGATCGAGACGAATAGCTCCCGAGGACCCGCGAGCGGCGAGGCCAATGGCGCACCGAGGGTCTCCGACCAGTCTTCGGTCTTACCGGCAGTCCCGCCAGAGCCGCCGTACTCGACCTTGGCGATCGGCCCCTCCTGGGCGAGGAACGAAAGGATCGCTTCCGGGCGGTCGGTGGAGAACCAGTAGGCGTAGCGGTCGACAGCTTTGGCGGAGTCTTCGCTGTTTGCCGGACGTCCTAGCTTGCTCGCAACGGCTTCAGGCGGCGCAGAGACATGTTGCGTGCCTGCCGGGAGCGGGACTTCTGCAAGCAAAGCATCGGCGACCGCTGCGGCGGCGCCTTCGCTGTAGAGCGGCACACTCGACTTCGCCTCGAGAGTCGCATCTCGAGCGCTTGCCGCACAACCTCCGAACAACGTCGCCAGAATGGCCCAGCACAGGCCCAACCTCGCCACTCTCGTCCTCCCACGCTTTTCAGTACCGGGCTGTCCCACCTCTATACCGAGCCTACGCCCGACCAGCGAGGTCCGTCACAGCTGGGCCAGTCAATTCCTGGACGCCTGAGCCGGCGAACGCCCACGCCCGCTCCCGTCACTGCGCCGCCAGAAACCCGGTCCCCAGGACGAGCGCAGGCGAGACGAGGTCGAAGTACACGCGCCGTCCGAGCGGTTGGTGATCGGCCGTCGCGCCTCATGATGGTCGAGCGTGTCATCGCTCATCGCTGGCTGCCTTTGCCCGACGTTCACGCCGCCGTACACGCGCTCGCAGAATGGGTGAGATGGGGATCGCCATCACCACGAGCGCCAAGACGAGCAGCATGATGCCGATGGGTCGAGAGCCAGGGCCCCCCGAGAGCAAAATGATGACTCCCGCTGGCGCGGCCACCGCGCTCACCACGATCATGGTCCACGCAAACACCCGCTCGCCTCGGGTGAGCAACTTGCGCCGTTCTTCCCTGCCCCTGCGCATCGCCGCGCGGAAATGACCCAGACCCGATCCGCCTTGCGGGATATAGCCCGTCTTCCGTGAGGCCCACAGGCCAAGCCAGACTCCGATCGCGCCCAACAAGACGATGATGACGAGCGCCGCGATGAACGACGCCACCGTTGCCGCGAGGGGTAGCTCGGTCATGACTGCGCTGACCCCGCTCATCTGCTTGTCCGGGATCGACAGGGGCTGCAGAACACGACTTTCCCGAGCTTGCGCACGAGACGGTCACTCGATGTGCCGCTCACGGAGTGGACCTCTTGCCAGGTCGCTTGAGTCTCAGAACCGATCTGCTTGCGCTCCCGGCGCAGTTCTCGGCGAAGATCGCTCCGGTCGAGGTGGGTGGCTCACCGCAGCCAAAGGAAATATCGCCGGCCGCGCTGCGGACGATTTCTGAGATGCACCAGCCGGACGTGCCCCCTTCGATGCTGGGCACCAACTTGAGGCTCGCGCCTGGTGCCCCGCGCGAGACGATGCCGCCGGTGGCCATCGAGCCTTCCATGCCCATGCTCCCGCACACGGCTACCGCGAGCGCGCTCGCCGCGGCCAACCCCCGAGCCTGCCTCTCAGCACGTTCTGAGTCTACCCACGGGCACGAGGCCGCGCCGACCCTCACATGCCGCTGGATTGGGCGCGATACCGAGTTCGTGTTGCGTTTGTTCCTACGCGTCGGGTCCGATGCGGCGCATTGTCGGGCCCGCAGGGCGCCGGCCCGCTGCTTCACAGAGCGGCCGCAGGTGCGCAAGCAGGAAACAGAGGCATGCCCGGCACCAGCGCAGACGACTGCGTTTCGTCTCTGAGCGAGCACGCGTGAGGGTTGCCGGTTGAGCCGGCTTTCTTACACGAGCAGGAGCCCACCCAACAGACGTTGACGGTCGAAAGTTCTCGTTCGGCCGGAGCCGAATATCAATGCCCGTCTCTCGGCATCATGTACGATGCGCTGTCTTGCGCGTCACGGGACAGCGACGACAAGGACGATGTCTGCCCGTCTTATGGACTGTGTGCTCCCTTGCGCTTGCCAGCCTGTTTCTGGCGAGCTGTGGTTCGAGTGATCCGCACCAAGCCAAGGTGCATCCAAGCGAGGTGCGATTCGTCTACAGGGCCCGTTCGACCGTGGCGGCGAAGGTCGATCGCGCATCGCTCGATCGCGCCGTTGAAATCATGCGCAGGCGTGTCGAAGGGGTTGGCGTCGTGCCGGCGAGCATCCGGGTCGAGGGGGCACACCAAATCAGCGTCGAACTTCCCGATGCAGGTAACGTCCAGGCTGCGCAGGAAATCGTCGGCCAGACCGCGCAGTTGTACTTCTACGACTGGGAGCCCAACGTCGTGGGTCCCAACGGCACCACCGGACCGAACAGTGGCGCCCTCACGGGCGGCGAGGAACCGGCGTCGGTGGGCGCGGGCCTGCCCGAGTACGAGGCGGTCTTGCGCGCCGCGAAGCGACCACCCATTCTCCGCCCCAACGACACCACCCTGCAGCCGGGCTGCACGGCCGCGCAGGTGGGCGGCTGCATCTACGGCTCCTGGTACCTGCTCGACACCAAGCACGAAAAGATGCTTTGCCCGAGCGGCGCGCCGATCTGCGGGCCAGCCGACACCAAGGCGGAATTGGATGCCGACCACTATCGTCGGCCGGCAGGCGCACAGCTGAAGGCGGTGCACGTCAACCCGGGCACGGTGCTGGTCGAGGCGCACCCCGAGGAATCCAACAACAGGATCGTCAATAGTGCACCCAACAGTTTCTACGTGATCAACGACGACCCCGTTCTGAGCGGCGAAGACATCGACGATCCTCGGCAGGGCTTGTTCAATTACCAGCATGGCTTGTTGAACAACGGGGAAGGCCCGGGGCAGCCGGACGTGGTGTTCGGCTTCTCCTCGTCGCACAGCCAGATGGTCTTTGAACGGCTCACCCGTGAAATCGCCCACCGCGGCCAGGAAGCCCAGCTGACCGGAGTGCCAAAGGCGCGGGCGCTGCAGCACTTCGCGGTCGTGCTCGACGAACAGGTGATCAACGCACCGCCTATCGACTACACGCTCTACCCCGAAGGGATCGGTGCCGACGGGCCGCAGATCACCGGCAGCTTCACGCTGGCCTCCGCGCGCAAGCTCGCCGACCAGCTGCAATCGGGCTCGCCGCCGATCAAGCTCGAACTGATCTCCTCATTGCGCGCGTCCGCTATCGCCAGTCCCTGAGGGTGCCTCGAGATGTAGCACTAGGCGCCGGCCCTGCGAGGAGAGACGACGTGCCGGCGATCGTAAAAACGTCCCAGTAACGTCGGCCGGCGCGCTCGTGGCGGTGGCCTCTACGCTGACCGTTACTTCATGGCCGGCGACTGTCCTGCGGATCACGACGTCGACCTCACGCTTCACTCCAGCGGTGCGTTCGGGTGGTTCCTCAGATTCCGTCAAGGCGGTCCCCTCCTCCTTCGCGACTCCAGTAACCCCCGGTGAGTCCCTCGGGAGCCCACACGTGATGCTGAAGGGTCGACCATCTGCCAATGCCAGAGGTCGAGCGGAGATTGAATCGGCAGCAGCGGGCAGCGGCTACGCCCAGACGCAGGGGAGCCCGCTTGCGGCGAGTGCTCGACTGCTTCTCGATACCCGCCGATAGCGGGCCTTTCACCCCCATGCCCCCGCCAGGAGTCGAACCTGGATCTACCGCTTAGGAGGCGGTCGTCTTATCCATTGGACTACGAGGGCGCGCCTCCAGGCTAACGATCCTCAGGCCCGCGCCGGCTGCGCGTCGCGCTCGAGTCCCGCCTCGCCGCTCTCAGCCGCTCCCTCGAAGTGGCCCAGCTCCTCTGCCGTTCGCTGTGCGCTCGCTTTCGCCCAGCGCGTCGTGCTCGCCACGCCGAGCGCCAGCGCCGCCGCGCCGCAGGCCGTGACTATCCACCAGCCCGCTTTGCTGTTCTGCACGAAGCTCGGGCCCACCGCTCCGGCGCCTGCCGCCGCGACCGCGCCGACCACGGCCACGCCGAGCGTCTGGCCGACCTGGCGCGAGGTCGAGGCCACCGCGGCTGCCACGCCGGCCTGCGCCGCAGGCATTCCGAGCACCGCGGTGTTGGTGATCGGGGGGTTGATCATGCCGAAGCCGATCCCGAACACGAAGTAGGCGGGCAGCAGCGTCGCGATCGGAGTGCTGGCGTCGATGCCCGTCATCAGCCAGCCGCCCAGCGCCAGGCCGAGGCCGCCGACGAGCAGGCCCGCCCGCGGTCCGCGACGACCGGTCAGGCGGCCCGACAGCGGGGCGAAGATCAGCGTCATGGCGGCGATCGGCAGCGTGCACACGCCCGCTTCCAGCGCCGACAGATGGCGGATCTCCTGCAGGTAGAGCGTGTTCAGGAACAAGAACCCTCCGAGCGCCGCGAACGAGCAGATCGCGATCACGCTCGCGCTCGAGAACGGGATGCTGCGAAAGAAGCGCAGCTCGAGCAGCGGTTCGATCCGCCGGCGCTCGTAGGTCACCAGCCCCACCAGGGCCGCGCCGGCGAACACGAACAGCCCCAGGCTCTGGGCCGACAGCCAGCCTGCCGACGGCGCCTCGATGATCGCGTAGGTCAGCGAACCCAGCAGCGCGATCACCAGCAGCTCGCCCACCGGATCCAGGCGCCGCGGGTGCGGCGCCCGCGACTCGGGCACGAACCGCGCCGTCAGCCCCAGCGCCGCCAAGCCGACCGGCACGTTGATCCAGAAGATCGCGCGCCAGCCGATCGAGTCCACCAGCGCCCCGCCCACGACCGGGCCGAGCGCGAGACTGACCCCGACCGTGGCGCCCCACATGCCGATCGCCTGCGCCCGCTCGCGCGGATCGGTGAAGACGTTGCGGATGATCGACATCGCAACCGGATTGAGCATCGACCCGCCGACCGCCTGCAGCATCCGAAACGCGATCAGCCAGCCGAGGCTCGGAGCGGCGCTGCACAACAGCGAGCCCAGCGAGAACACCGCCAGCCCGACCTGGAACACCAGCCGCCGGCCCAGCCTGTCGGCCATCGAACCCGACAGCATCAGCAGGCTCGCGAGCACCAGCGTATAGGCGTCGACCGTCCACTGCAGACCGGACACGGGCGCGTGCAGCTCGCGTCCGATCGATGGCAGCGCCACGTTCACGATCGTGCTGTCCAGCCCGACGATCAGCAGGCTCATGCAGCAGATCGCCGCCACCAGCCAGCGGCGAGCCCGCGGCAGCTCGGCGGGCGCGCCGACGGCCTGCGCACGCGCCCCGGCGGACCCGGCGGGCCGGCGGGCGGCTATGCGGGCTCCTCTCGATGGAGCGGTCGCGACTCCAGCGCGAGGCGCGTCAGCGCCTCGCCGTCCATGCGATGCGTGATCCACTCGCCCATCGTGCGCGCCCCGAGGCGCTCGTAGAAGCCGAGCGCCGGCGCGTTCCAGTCGAGCGCCGCCCACTCCAGGCGCTGCCCGCCCTCGTCCGCCACCTCGGCGGCGACCGCCGCCAGCAACGCCCGGCCGATGCCCTCGCCGCGGCTCTCCGGTCGCACGAACAGGTCCTCCAGCCAAACACCGGTGCTCGTCAGGAAGCTCGAGAAGGTCGTGAAATACAGCGCATACCCGAGCGCCTCGCCGTCGCGCTCGGCGATCAGCGCCCGCGCCGCGGGCCGCTCCCCGAACAGCGCGCTCGCGAGCCCCTGCTCGGTCGCCCGCAGCTCGTGCGTCAGATGCTCGTACTCGGCCAGCGCCGCGAACAGCTCTAGCAGCGTCGCCACGTCGCGCTCTCGTGCGGCGCGCACCCTCACCGGACCGGCCTGCGCTTCACCCGCCGGCCGCGCCGCCGAGGTCATCTGCGATCCGGACGCTCGGGGTACAGCTCGTCGATCGTGCTCAGCGCGCTGTAGCCGGCGCCTTTGCCGAGCACGCGGCGGATCGCCTCGGCGCCCCCGGCCAGGCGGTCCAGCACGCTCACGACCCCCGCCACCACCAGGCCCTCGCTGCGCACCCGTTCGATCGCCGCCATCGTCGACCCGCCGGTCGTCACCACGTCCTCGACGATCACGCAGCGCTCGCCCGACTCGAGCACCGGGCCCTCGATCCAGCGCTGCAAACCGTGATCCTTGCGCTCCTTGCGCACGATGAACGCCCGCGCCGGCGGCTCGCCGGCCGCCAGCGCCGCGCACGCGACCGGGATCGCGCTCACGGGCACGCCTCCCACGGCGCTCGCCCCATACGCGCGCACACGCTCGGCAACCAGCGCGCCCAGCAGGGTGAACGCCTCCGGCAGCAGGATCACGCGCTTGGCATCCACGTAGTACTGCGCCGTGCGCCCGCTCGTCAGCGTCACCTCACCGATCACGAGCGCGTGCTCGCGCAGCAGCTCGAGCAACCGTCCACGCGTGCTCTGCAGCTCGCTCGGATATTCGGCCAACACGTCCATCGCCAGTTCTAATCTAGCCCCATGGCTCGCAGTCCAACGTCTTCGCTGGCCGGTTTGATCCTGCTCGCCGGGCGGGTCGCCTGCGTGATCGTGCTTGCCTGGTTCGTGGTGTTCGCCGTCGACCAAACCAGCAGCGCCTCCGCCCATCAGCAGAACGAGGTGCTCAGCGGCCCGTCCGCTCCGAGCCCCGCGAGCACCACCCCGCGCGCCCGCGAAAGCTCCGTCAAGCGCACCCTCAACCACACGGCCGAAGCGCTCACCTCACCGTTCTCGGCCGCGGTCTCGGGGCACAGCGAATGGACCACGCACATCGTCGAGACTCTGCTCGCGCTGCTCGTCTACGGCCTCGGCATCGGCTTTCTCGTGCGCTTCGTGCGCATGCACGGCTAGGCCCGGCTGGCTCGGCGTCTGGTTCGCGCACTGCCTCGGCGGGCAGAATGCCCGAAGCCGTCGAGCTCCAGTGCTCGAGCCCGAGCGCTGCTCGCGCTACTCGTAGTAGACGTCCACGGGCGTGCCGACCCGAACCCATTCGTAAATCGAGGCCGCATCCGGGATCGGCACGCGCAGGCAGCCGTGGCTCGCGGCATAGGTGGGCACTTCGGCATACCCGTGGATCGCATATCCACGGATGAAGTAGTTGGAGTCCAGCATGCCCTCGCTGTTGTACCCGGGGGTCTTCAGGTACACGCGATAGCGGCCCAACACGGTCGGCGTGGAGGGCTTGCCCGAGCTGATCGTGTAGATCGCGCGCACCCGCCCGCCCGCTTCGATCTCCGCCAGCACCTGCCTGGTCAAATCGGCCTCCACGTGCCTGCCGTCAGCGGCATACCGCACGCGAAAGCCGCCCGCGCCTCGCGCCAGCCGCTCGAACACCTGCCTGCCGGCCAGGCCGACGCGTTCCAGACCGGTCATCTTGCGATACGCGACCAGTGCGCGTTCGGTGCCTTCTTCGAAGACCCCGCTGCGCGGCACCGCGTAGTGCAAGGCCGCCAACTCGGACTGCAACAGGCGCGCCGACTGCCCGCTCGCGCCGGGCCCGATGCTCGCCGACACGTACCGCACGGCCGGCGCCACGCCCGCGAACGAGCCCTGCTGGGCGGTCGCGGCGTGCGCTGCCCGCGCCTGCACCAACCCCCCGTAGTGGCTGACGAAGCCCACCCGAAAATGCCCCGTGCCCTTGCCGGTGGCGGTTACTGCAACGCTCGTCGCCTGCTGCTCGCGCCCATCGCGGTAGAAGCTCACGCTGACCTGCTGTCCGCCGACGTACGGTGCCACCGTGCCCTCCACGACGATCCGCTGTCCCAGCAGCGCGAACGGTGGTTTGCCGCCGGCGTGCTCGAGCGCCAGCCGCACGTGCCCGCTCGGGGGCACCGCAGGCGGAGGGGTCGGCGGCGCGAGCATCGCTCAAACGGATGCTAGTGCGGGCTACGGCCTCTTCAGCACAACTTCGGCCTTGTTCAGCGAAGGTCGCGGCCGTTATCCGCTGGACACGACCGCGGGCCCGTCGCGCGTGATCAGGCCCACCTGTTGCGCGAGCTTGACGATCGCTGCGATCCCCAGCAGCGCACCCACCATCAACACCGGCGCCTGCCAGCCCCAGCCCTCGAGGCTCGAGAACGCCAGCGAGTTGTTCAGCGAATGGGCCGCCATGCACGGATACAGCGAGCCGGTGTAGCGATAGAGCAAGCACAGGCCGAACCCGAGTGCCCCCAGCGGCACGAGATCCAGCGCCGGCGCCGAGCCGACGTGCACCGCGCCGAACACCAGCCCCGTCATGATCGCCGCCGGCCACGTCCCGTGCCAGTTGCGCAGCGCCGTGAAGATGTAGCCCCTGAACAAGAACTCCTCGCACATCGGCGCGATCACGCATGTCAGACCGGCGCTGAACAGCAACAGCGCCGTGCCTTCATTGGAGCCCAGCTGTTCGAGCAGCTTCTCCTTTTCGGGCTCGAACACGGCCGACCACACGATGCTCAGCACCAGGAACACAACCAGCAGCAGCAACACGAACCCGCCGGCCGAGGTCCAGCCGATGCCGGGCCGGCGCAGCCCGAACTGCCACGAGCGCACCATGCGACCCCCGAGATGAGCGCAGAACACGGCCGCGCCCACGAACGCGACGTCCTGCACGAACGTGTCCGCGATCTCGATACCCGGCGGCGTGTGCGAGCTGGTGATCTTCACGCCCAACGCGAGCGCCGGCACATCGACGATCAAACCGGCGACCGCCGCCAGCACGATCCCGCCCACCAGCGCCAGCAACGCCGTCCACGGCCGCCAGTCGGTGTCGGGAGAGCGCCTCGGATCGCCCGGATCACGCGCCGCTGCGGGCGCAGACGGGATCGGCAGCGGCTGTCCGTCGAGGGTCGCCGGAGCACCCGGGCCCGGGCCGGTCGCGCCGCGCTCGGCCGCCGCGCCAGGCCCGATCGCCGGCTCGTCCATCGTTCTCAGGCCACCCAATGCCAGGTCGCGAACTCGGCCACGAAGAACATCATCATCGCGGCCGACACGATCAGCACCGGAGCGCGTGCACGGGGACGCGCCGCCAGCCAGGCGCCGATCACCATGCTCAGCGGGAACAGCACCACCAGAAACCGCGGCAGCGACATCAGCGGCTGCGGAGCCACCGGATAGGACAGCGGCAACGCCAGCGCCGCGACGATGTAGACGCCATACGCCAGCGGCAGCATGCGCAGCACCGCCAGCAGCAGCGCCAGGCCCACCACCAGGAACGCCAGCAGCATCAGGTTGTGCCCGGCCGTGATGAACGGGCTGCCGCCGGCGATCGGGAAGTACACGTGCCCGCGCTGCCCCGACAGCAGCTGGCGGGCGCCGTCGAAGGCGGCCTTGACCCCGTCCCACACCCCGAGATACGGCCCGGCGAAGTGCCGCTGCCAGACATCCTGTGCGTGAAACGGCGCCAGCGCGTCGCCGCCCGCCAACCACAGGTAGGCCATGTAGGCGCCGAGACCGGCCGGCATCAGCGCCAGCCAGAGGAGGTCGCGGCGCAAGCGGTAGCGTGGACGCACCCACGCGCGCGCCCGCGCGCGCATGGTCCGCCAATCGTAGGCGCGAGCCTCGCGCGCGCGCTCCCGATCCAGGAGGCGATCCTCGCGCGCTCGGTCTGAGTCCGAGAGCCGATCCTCGCGCGCTCGGTCTGAATCCGGGAGCCGATCCTCGCGGGCTCGCTCCCAATCGGGCGCGCGATCCTCGCGCGGTCCGTAGAGGTAGAGCAGCAACGCCGGCGCCAGCAGCACGATGCCGGCGCTCCGCGTGGCCGCCGCCAGCGCTCCGAGCACGCCGACCCACATCCAACGCCCGCGCCGCGCGCACAGGAACACCCCCACTGACAGCGCCAGGTACAGAGACTCGGAGTACACGGCCGAGAAGAAGAACGCCATCGGCGCGAGCGCCGTCACGAGCACGGTCAGCCGCGCCACATCGACGCTCCCGCGGCGCAAGCCCGAGCCCAGCTCGAGCGTCGTCAGCCGGTGGATCCCATACAACGCCGCGCCAAATGCCAGCAACGAGACAAGCACGCCGGCCAGCACCGGCTGCACGCCGACGTGCGCAAGCGCGCTGACCCCGAGCGGGTAGAGCGGAAAGAACGCATCCCGCGAAGAGGTGAACGAGCCGAGCTCCGGCCTGTAGCCGTAGTGGGCGATCACCAGATACCAGGCCGCGTCCCAGCGCGCCGCCGGCGCCGCCAGCAGATTGCCGAGCCAACCGAATCCGCTCGTCACACCCGGCGGGTTGAAGGCGTTGCGGTTCGGCCCGAACCCGACCGTCGCGACCGCGCCGACGCCCGCCGCCCACACCAGCGCGCGCGAAACCCACAGTGCTTTCCAGGACTCGCGAAGCGCCTGCGCGCGGGCCGGATCTGACACGCGCACGCGGGCGGCCAAACCGCGCCCCGGTAGCCCCCGCCACCGTTGCCCGAGCGATCCGCGGCCGAGCCTCCCTGCCGCCGGCAGCGGAGCAGCCCCCGCGAGCGCCTCACCCGCTTGCGCGGCTGCGCTCTCCGCCGCTGCAACCTGCGCGCCGGCCGTGCCCGCCCCCAGCTGTGCGCGCACGACAGCCGGGTCGACGATGGCCATTTCGGCGGTGTCCGGGTTCATGAGTTGGCAGGGAGCGTAAACGGCCGGCGCGATACGGGCGCCTGCAGGATCAAGCCTGCAAGATAAGAGTGCCTCCGCATGCGGCCCACGCGCGCGCGTGCGCGCGCGCGCGCCGGCACGGCTGGCGGCGCGGTACCCTCGGCTGGCGAGCGCATGTCCATGCAAGCCAGAAAGCGTCGGCGCAAGCACAACCGCGCCGGCCCTACGCGGATGCTGCTGTTCGGCGCCAGTGTTCTCGCAGCCACCTTGGTGATCGGCGCGATCGTCGCGGTCGGCTATGTCCTGCACGTCGCGCAGGCCGCCCCCAAGCTCTCCTCGCTGCATCCCCTGATCGGCGACGGCTCCTCGGAGCTGTTTGCCGCCGACGGCGCCTCGCTGGGGTTCATCCGCGCAGGCGACGTGCGCAGCCCGGTCACGTGGGACCAGATTCCCACCGATCTGAAGAACGCGTCGGTGGCAATCGAGGATCAGCGCTTCTACCACAACGACGGGGTCGATCTCACGGCGATCTTCCGCTCCGCCGTGAAGGACCTGCTCGACGGCGAAGCACTGCAGGGCGGCTCGACGATCACGATGCAGCTGGTGCGCAACCTCTACCTCGGCAGCGACCAGCACACGCTCAAGCAGAAGATCATCGAGGCCAAGCTCGCGATCGAATACAACGAAACCCACAGCAAGCGCTCGATCCTCACGAGCTACCTCAACAGCGTCCCCTACACGACCGTCGGCGGCCAGACCGCGCTCGGGGTGCAGGCCGCCGCGCGCATCATCTTCGATGAGCCGGTGTCACGTTTGAACCTCCCGCAAACGGCGCTGCTCGCCGGACTACCGCAGGCGCCCTCCGAATACAACCCGTTTCTGCACCCGGCCGCGGCGCGCGAACGACGCAACATCGTGCTCGCGAAGATGGCCGAACTGCACTACATCAGCGTGGCGCAGGCGAACGCGGCGCAGGCGGCGCCGCTGCAGGTCAAGCTCGGCAACTTCTATTCGCAGCGACGCGAGGACTTCTTCTTCGAATACGTCCGCGAACAGCTCGAACAGCGCTATGGCCGCCAAACCGTCGAACAGGGCGGCCTGAAGGTCTACACGACGCTCGACCTGAACATGCAGGGGCTTGCGCGTAAAGCGATCGGCGAAGTGCTCGACGAGCCTGGTGACCCAGCCTCCGCGGTTGTCACGCTCGACCCGCACAACGGCTACATCGAGGCGATGGCCGAGTCCGAGAGCTATGAGCAGTCCCAGTACAACCTCGCCGCCGACGGACACCGCCAGCCGGGCTCGACCTTCAAGGCGATCGACCTCGCCGACGCGCTCACGCGCGGGGTCAACCCCAACAGCACCTATTACTTTTCCCACACGCTCGAGCCGGGCTGGCTTTCCGCGTACCCAACATACGAAGTCAAGACCTTCGAGGGTGTATCTGAAAACAGGTCGATGAACCTCGTGACCGCGACGCTCAAATCCGACAACACGGTCTACGCGCAGCTCGCGGCCGATCTCGGCGAGCAGTCGGTGACGCAAACCGCCTACGCGATGGGGGTGAAAACCCATCTGTCGAGCTACCCCGCCGAAGCGCTCGGCGGCCTCACGCTCGGGGTCACGCCGCTGGAAATGGCGGTCGTCTATGCGACGCTCGCCGACGGTGGATGGCGCAACACGCCGATCGCGATCACCAAGGTCGTGTTCCCCGACGGCCGTGTCGACAGCAGCTGGGGCACGCCCAGCCGGGTCAAGGCGCTCGGCGAAGGCGTCACCGCAGAGGAGACCAGCATCCTCGAGCAGAACGTCCAGAGCGGCACCGCCACGCGCTCGGCGATCTCCTGCCCGACCGCCGCCAAGACCGGCACCACCAGCGAACTGGTGGACGCCTGGCTCGACGGCTACACGCCCGAATACTCGACGGTCGTATGGATGGGCTATCCGAACAAGCGCATCTCGATGACCGACGTCCACGGCGAGCCCCAGCAGGGCGGCTACCTGCCAGCGGAAATCTGGCACGACTACATGGCGGCCGTCACCGAAGACCAGGCGTGCGTGCCCTTCCCGCCATCGAAGGAACCGATCTCATACCGCCCGTTCTTCGGACACTTCGCGCTGACCGGACACGGCCAACTGAAGGAAGGCCAACTGGGCAACCCCTACTCGGTCACTCCATACATCGCCCCGCCCGTCAGCCCCCTGCCGAAAGCGCCGCGGGGCGCCAACCGAGGCCCCAGCACCGGCGGACGCGCGGGGCCGGAACCTGAAGTCACCGTCACACCCGAAACCAAATCGGCACCGGAACCCTCGACGCCCGAAGCTGGATCCACGCCAGGATCACAATCGGGTCCTGAAACGCCGTCCACACCCGAAGCCGCGCAGACGCCCGAAACCGCGCATGCTCCCCAGGTCCCGGGCGCCGGCGGCGAACCGCAGGGGTGAGTCGCGCTGGAAGCGGCCGCGCCGCGCTGGTAGGTTAGGAACCGTGGCAAAGGAAGACAAGGTCGAATTCGAGGGTGAGGTCATCGAGGCGCTCCCGAACGCGATGTTCCGCGTCAAGCTCGACAACGACCACGTCGTGCTGGGTCACGTCGCCGGGAAGATGCGGCGCTTTCGGATCAGGATCCTGCCGGGCGACCGCGTCCGCTGCGAGCTCTCGCCCTACGACCTCGACCGCGCCCGGATCGTCTACCGACACCGCTGAGCACCCGCGGCGGGCTGGCGTGGAGCTCTCGTTGATCGACGCGATCTCAGCGCTCGCGCGCAAGCGAAGCGCGCGCCTGCTGCGCGGCATCGGCGACGACGCGGCGGTGGTCACTGCCCTGCCGGTGTGCGTCACCTCGATCGACGCGACCGTCGAGAACGTGCACTTCCGCTTCGATGACCCGGCGCTCGAGCTGGCGGGCCTCGGCTGGCACGCTTCCGCCGCCGCGCTGTCTGACATCGCCGCGATGGGAGCCTGCGGCGGCGAGCTGTACGTGGCGCTGGGTGTCCCGGCTCACGTCGGCCAGGACGGCGCGCTCGAGCTGATGCGCGGCATCGAGCAGCTCGCCGCCGCCACCGACACCACCATCGCCGGCGGCGATCTGGTCGCGGCTCCGGCCCTGTTCATCAGCGTCACCGCCGTCGGCTGGGCCGACTCGTCCGAGCAGTTGGTGGGCCGCGACGGCGCCAGGCCCGGCGACATCGTCGGAGTCACGGGCCGGCTCGGGGGTCGTCCGTCGCGCCCGCTGCCGCGCCTACGCGAGGGCCGTGCGCTGGCCGCGGCCGGCGCGCACGCGATGATCGATCTCTCCGACGGCCTCGCCGCCGACGCCGCCCAACTCGCCCGCGCCAGCGCCGTCGAGCTGCAGATCGAGCTCGCCTCGCTGCCGCTCGCCGAGGGCCTCGGCGAGTCATGCGCCGCGGCCGGCACCGACCCTCGGCGGGCGGCCGCCGAGAACGGGGAAGACTACGAGCTCTGCTTCTGCATCGCGCCGAGCGCACGCGCGCGCGTGGACTCCGCGCTGCGTGAGATCTCAGGCGCCGGGCCGACCTGGATCGGCGCCGCGCGAACCCCCGCCTCGGTCAAGGACCCAGGGCCCGGCGCCGCGGCCGGCGCGGCCGGAGTGGGCAACGCCGTGTTCCTAGACGAGCGGGGTGAGCCCCTGCGGCTGCAGGGATTCGAGCATCGCTGGTAGCGCCTGCCGGTCCGGGCGCGAGGAGGCTGCCGTCGAGGATTCGATCGGGCGCACGATCGGGTTGCCGGGGAGCTTGCGCGCCGCCCCCACCGGGACGATCCGTGCCAGGCGCGCGTACACGAGCAGACGTTTTTCGGCGCTGAACAGGGGCGTGCAGGCCGACAGGACCAAACGCGAGTACCCGACCTGGGCGATCGCCGCCGAGACGTCCGTCGGCAGCACCACGCGCTGGCCTGTGACGCGATAGGTGAAGCGCGCATAGGGCATCTTCAGCACGATCCGATTGCCCCGACGCAGCAGCTCGATGTCGCGAAACGGCGCCAAGTACGTGGTGCGATGGCCGGCGATCGCGGTCGTGCCGGGAATGCCGGGGAAGTTCGTGTCCGAGTACACGCCGGGACCGCTCATCAGGTCCTCGGTGTCCGTGCCGTTGACGACCACGTAGCTCGCCCCGATCCGCGGGATCACGATCCGCCCCACCGGGCTGCCGTTGGACGTATGGCGTTGGAGCTCGGCGGCCAGGAACGCGACGCGCGCGCGCTCGCTGTGCAGGCTCGCGAGCGCGCGCTGCTGGGTGCGCGTCGGCGTCGTGTGTTCGAGGGCGTGCAGATCGCCGCTGAGCGCGTCCTGGCGGAACATCGCATAGAGCGCCGAGATCGGCTCCTGCCAGATCAGCGTGACGCCGGCGTCCAGCAGCGCGAGCGCTCCGAGCGCGATCATCAGGCATGCGAGCAGCCGCAGCGCACGTGCGCGCGTGCGTGCGTGCGCGCGCGCTTCACCGTCGCGCCTCGGAGGAGAGCCGTGGTGGGGCGAGCTCGTGGTCAGCAGGATCTCGGGCATACCGTCGCGCTCGGTGCAGGCCTCGCTGCCCAGGCTGAGTGCCGGGCCTCGATGCCCACGCTCTACGCCCACGATATCCGCGGCCGTCACGGAGGCCTGTGCCGGTGGAGAACTTGCGAGGCGGTTCTCGCCGGCGCCCCGTCACCGGGATCGCTAGTGCCTCAGCGCGGACTCGGTTCCTCCGAGTGAACCCGGCCCCGCATACGAGAGCGGCCCGCGGATCGTGATCTGCTCACCCTCGCGCGGACCGAGCGCCACCCCGTCCGCGCTCGGCGTAACCGCGATCAGGGCCATCGCGGCCGCGCAGCCGAGCGCGATGCTCCAGAGGGCGAGCGCCAGCAGCCCCAACTGTTTTCCCGCGACCAGCAGCAACGCCGCCTGGGCCGCCGCGCCGGGCCCATAGCCGAGCTGGTGGGCGTAGAAGGCGATCAGCAACGCAAGCGGCACCAGCGAAAGCGCCACGAGCGCGAGCCCGAGCGGCGGCCGCGGGCGCCACTGGGGTGAGGCGACGCACAGCAGCAGGTGCAGCCCCGGGACCATCAGCAGGGCGGCATACGGGTTGACGATCCACACGCCGACCGCGACCACGAGGGCCACCAGCAGGGCCGCCACCCCGGCCGCCTCGCCAGGGCGCGCCTGCGGCGCCGGCGCCGGCTCGACGCTGCCGACCCGCGCGCCCAAGCCCGCACCGACCCTGACGCCGCCCGCGGCGGATGTCCGGCCGCGGCTCGGAGCGGTGCCCGGCAGAACCCCCAGCCCCAGCCGCCGCACGAGCGCGGGCCACGCGAGCCACGCCAGACCAAGCACGAGCACGCACGCGAGCACCGCCGAGGCCATTGCCAAGCCGAACGAGAGCTCGTCGCCAAGGACCGGCGCCGCGGGACTGGCCGGCAGCACCGCCGTCGCGCCGAGCGCCAGCGCGAACAGCGCGCATATGAAAAACGGCAGCGCGCAGGTGAGGGTCCACCCGACCCAGCGCGCCGTCGGCTGGCCCATGCGGCGCGCCCGCGCGAGACCGTCGACGAGCACCAGCAGCGGCGGCAGCAGCAGCGCACCGATCAGCAGGCGCAGCGCCCACGCAGGGACGATCTGTTTGGCGAGCACGATGCCGGTCTGCGGTTCGGCCCCGATCGCCGGCGCCGGGTCGAGCGAATCGACCGCGCTGAGCGTCGCGCGGCCCATCCCTTCGAGGCGTTCCGCACTCACAGCGGCGCGCGGGCTCGGGTCGGCTTCGCCGCTCAGCTGCACCAGCACAGCCGGCACGCCGGCGGCCTCGAGCACGCCCTGTTCGCCGGGGGCGAAGCCGAACGCCAGGTGCGCCAGCTGGCCGATCGCGCTCGGACCGCCGGGCTGCAAGCCCGCTTCAGCCGTGATCGCGGCCGCGACGGTCCGCTGCAGCTCATCGGGCGCGCTGCCGTATCCGTCGGAATAGGGGAGCACGACGGGCGGGCTCGCCTGCGTCGAGGCCACGTCGCCCAACACGATCGCGGCATCGATCGGACCGCGCGCGAGCGCCTGCGCGGCAAACTGCGCGGCCCCGGCGTCCCCGCCTGAGCCGCCGCTCGTCGACACCAGCACGATCGGGCGCTGCGTCTCGCGCGAGGCGAACACGCGCGCCAGCTCGAGCAGCGTCGCCGTGCCTGACAGCTGGGCGATCGAGCCCGCGGCCGCGGCGTCGCGGTGGGCGACGATCACGATCGGGCTTGCGCCGGTCGCCCCGGGCCGCTGCGCGATCACCGTCTCGAGCGTGCGCTCGCCTTCGATCGTCTGGGCGCGCACGCGCGTGACGCGCACGCGAAAGCCACCGTCGGCGGTCCCGCCGAGGCCTTCGATCGTTTGCGCGACGCGACGCGCGAGGAGCTGATCGCCGGGACTGCCGGGGCGCCTGCGCGGGAATTCGGCCGCGAGCTGGCGCAGTTCGCCGTATGCCTGGCCGCCCGCGAACGCGTCCGGCGCAAGCGTCGAGGTGAGTGGCTCCGAGCGCGGGGTCAGCGAGAACGCGACCACCGCCAGCACGATCAAGAACGGAGCGAATGAGGCGCGATACAGGCGTCCGTTGAGCATCTTTCGCACCAGACAGTAACTCGCGCGCTCGGCTCGCGACGACCTTCGCGCCCGCTCGGGCCGAGCTCGCAGCCTGCTCGCAGCAGGCAACGCAGTCCGTTCGCAGCACGCACGCAGCCCGCACGCAGCCCGCACGCAGTCCGCTCGCGCCGAGCTCGCAGCGCGCTCGGCGACGGCTTGCGGATATCGTCCGCGCGTGCTCCAGCCGGTTGCAGTCGCCAACAAGGCCCTCTCGGACTACACCCACATATGTGGGCGCGAGCTGATCGAGGAAATTCGCGCACTCGCCGAGCCGCTCAAGGGCCAGCGCGTGGTGCACGTCTCGGCAACGGCATTCGGGGGCGGCGTCTCGGAGATCCTCTACACGCTCGTGCCGCTGATGCGCGACGTCGGGCTCGACTGCGAGTGGCAGGTGATCTACGGGCGCGAGGAGTTCTTCAACGCCACCAAGCTGATGCACAATGCCCTGCAGGGGGCGCCGCAAGACCTCGATGACGAGCAGTGGCAGACCTGGCAGCGCTACAACGAGATGAACGCGCGCGAGCTGTCCGGCGGCTGGGACGTGTGCCTCGTCCACGACCCCCAGCCGGCCGCGCTGTACAAGCTCGTGCCCGAGAAGGCCGCCGGCTGGGTATGGCGCTGTCACATCGACCTGTCCTCGCCCAACGAGCGGACGCTCGAGCGCCTGATGCCCTACATCGCCGACTACCCCGAGACGCTGTTCCACCTGCGCGACTACGTCCCGCACGGGATGCGCGGACGGGTCAACGTGGTGCCGCCCGCGATCGACCCGCTGACGCCGAAGAACATGGCGCTTTCGCCGGAGGACGCGACGTTCGTGTGCAGCCAGTTCGGCATCGACGTCGACCGTCCGCTGATCAGCCAGGTCTCGCGCTTCGACCCGTGGAAGGACCCGCTCGGAGTGATCGACGCCTATCGCCTGGTCAAGGACGCGATGCCCGAGGTCCAGCTGGCGCTCGTCGGCTCGATGGCCAGCGACGACCCCGAGGGTTGGGACTTCTTCAACGCCACCATCGCCCACGCCGACGGCGACCCCGATATCCACATCCTCAACAACTTCAACAACGTCGGGGCGATCGAGGTCAACGCCTTTCAGTCACACTCAGACGTAGTGGTGCAGAAGTCGATCCGCGAGGGCTTCGGCCTGACGGTGACCGAGGCGATCTGGAAGGCGCGCCCGCTCGTGGCTGGCAACGTCGGCGGGATCCCGCTGCAGATCGAGGACGACGTGACCGGGTATCTGGTCTCGAGCGTCGAGCAGTGCTCGGAGCGCACGCTCGAGATCCTGCAGAACCCGTCCCTCGGCAAGTTCATGGGCCGGCGCGGCAAGGAGTTCGTGCGCACGCACTTTCTCACCCCGCGCTACCTGCGCGACTACCTGAAGATCTTCCGCGAGCTCGCGCAGTCATGACTCCGAAGCCCGGCCAGTCATCGCAGGCCCGGCCAACCATGATCCTCGAGCCGACCCGGTCATGAGCGGCACGAGCGCGCAGCGAGCCCCGCTCGTGCTCGTATCCAACCGCGGTCCCGTCACCTTCCACGCCGGCGGCGAGGTCAAGCGGGGCTCTGGCGGGCTGGTCACGGCCCTGACCGGGTTGGCCTCGCATCGCGAGGCCGTGTGGATCGCCTCGGCGATGAGCGAGTTCGACGCCGAGGCCGCGCGCGCGAGCGGCGGGCGGGCGTTCGCGATCCAATCGCCGGACGGCAGCGAGTTCAAAGTCCGACTCGTGGTCAGCGACGAGCAGGCCTACGACCGCTTCTACCACGTGTTCGCCAACCCGATGCTGTGGTTCATCCAGCACTACCTGTGGGACCTCTCGAACGCACCGGACATCCGGCGCGAGGAGATCGAGGCGTTCGAGTTCGGCTACAACGCCGTCAACGACGATCTCGCGCGGGCCGTCGTCGAGGAGATCGACGGCGTGGGCGAGCCGGTGGTGATGGTCCACGACTACCACCTCTACACGCTCCCCGATCTGGTGCGCAAAGCCCGTCCGGACGTCTTTCTGCACCACTTCATCCACATTCCCTGGACCCAGTCGGACTCCTGGCGTGTGCTGCCGACGTGGATTCGCAACGAGATCTTCACGGGACTGCTGGCCAACGACATCGTCGGTTTTCACACACGCTCGTATCGGCGCAACTTCCTGCAGTGCTGCCGCGACCTGATGGACCTCGATGTCGACTTCACGCGCGGCCTGGTCCGCTACGGCGAGCGCGAGGTGTGGGTGCGCGCCTATCCGCTGCCGATCGACCACAAGGCCACGCGCAGGGTCGCGCAGGGCCAGCGCGTCGCGCAGTTCGAGGCCGAGCTGATGCGCCGCCGGCGGGACTTCCTGATCCTGCGAGTCGACCGCGCCGACCTCTCGAAGAACGTCCTGCGCGGCTTCTCGGCGTTCGACCTGTTCCTCGAGCAGCACCCCGAGTTCACCGAGCGCGTCACGTTCATCGCCCAGCTGATGCCATCGCGAACCGACGTGCCCCAGTACGCGGAGTACCTCGAGCGCATCGAGGCGCTCGTGGCGGTCGTCAACCACCGCCATGGCACGCCCGACTGGATGCCGATCCAGCTCAAGCTGCGCGACGACCTCGACGAGGCGATGGCCGCCTACAAGCACTACGACGTGCTGCTCGTGAACGCCATGTTCGACGGCATGAACCTGGTGGCCAAGGAGGGGCCGATCGTCAACGAGCGCGAGGGCGTCTCGATCCTGTCCGAGAACACCGGGGCCCACGAGGAGCTCGCCGAGTTCGCGCTCTCGGTGAACCCGTTCGACATCCAGGAGCTGGCCGACTCGATCTACGCGGCGCTCACGATGGACCCGCAGGAGCGCCACCGCCGGGCCAACGGGCTGGCCGAGATCGTCACCTCGCGCGACCCCGGCGACTGGATCGACGAGCAGCTCGCCGACATCCGCGCCAAGGGCGCCTCGCGCCAGCCCCAGGTCTGAGCCGGCGCCGCCAGAGCGCGGGCCGCCGCCGCCTGGAGCTCGGCACGCCTGCCCGGGCGAGCCACCGGGCGACGCCCGGGCATGCAGCCGAGACGTCGAGCTCTCAGGCATCGATCGTCAACAGCGGCCGCGGCCCCAGGCGACCGGCGCAAGCTCGCGACCCCCCCACGCGACCGGCGCGAGCTCGCGACCCGCTACCCTGTGCGACCGAGCACATGGCAGAGACTGCCCCGACATACGATCTCGTTCTGCTGCTGGACCCGCGGGCCCAGGAGAGCGCGCGCGCGAAGATCCTCGCCGACGCCCGCCAGGCGATCGCCGCCGACGGCGAGATCGTGCGCGACGACGACTGGGGCGACCGTGCGCTGTCCTATCCGATCCAGCACAAGGCCGACGCCGAATATCACCTGCTCCAGTTCAAGACCGGCGCCCCGGAGCTGCTCAGCGAGATGAGCCGCACGCTGCACATCACCGACGGCATCCTGCGCTTTCGGATCATCAAGCTCAAGCCCGGCACGCCCGACGCGCCCGACATGCGCTCGGGTGCCCACAGCGCCCGCCCGACCGACACCGGCACGCCGGCCGCGGGCAGCGCCAGCTCGCAGGCCCCGGCTTCGGCCGCCGAGACCGCACCAGCCGAGACGGCGCCAGCTGAGACAGCCGCAGCCGAGCCCGCACCAGCCGAGCCCACACCAGCCGAGACAGCGCCTGCCGAGCCCGCACCGGCCGAAGCGGCGGGCGCGGGCGAGGCCCAGGCCGCCGTCGACGCACCGGGACCCGCGGGCGATGCCGGCGAGGGGTCGGAGCAAGAGCAGGCGGCCGGTGATGTTGCACCCGGCGAGCAGCAGAGCTCCTGACCGCGAGCAGAGCCCCTGACGCATGCAGAGCTCGCCAGAGCTGCACACGACCATTCAGCGTCGCGGTCGCTGAATCGAGGCTAAGATCGAGCGATGGCGTGGGACCGGGACGCGGCTGACTCACAATCGCTGAGCCGGACCGACGTGCTGCGAGCGTCTCCGCCGATGTTCGAGTCGCGTCTGCTCGACGCGCTTTCGCGGGTCCATCCGGCGGTACCGGCGCTCGTGTTCGGCCCCGCGGTCGTGGTGCTGTTCGCCTGGAGCCTGTCCAATGTCAGCCTGCTGGCCACGATCGGCCTGGTCGCGGGCGGGTATGCGATGTGGACGCTGTTCGAGTACTGGCTGCACCGCGTCGTGTTCCACTTCGAGCCCGAGCAGGGTGTCGGCGCGCGCCTGCATTGGATCATCCACGGCGTCCACCACGAGCACCCGAACGATCCGCTGCGCCTGGTGATGCCGCCGGCCGTGAGTTTGCCGTTGGGGGCGATCGTGTTCGGGCTGCTGTATCTCGCCTTCGGAGAAAGGTACGCGCCCGGTCTCGGCGCCGGCTTCTTCGCGGGCTATCTGGTGTACGACATGCTCCACTACTACCTGCACCACTTCACGCCGCGCAACCGTCTGACGAGGATGCTCCGCGAGCGCCACATGCGCCACCACTTCCAAGACGACACCAAGGGCTTCGGGATCAGCGCGCCCTACTGGGACGAGGTGTTCCGCACGTCATCGCGTATGCGCGGCCCTTGGCACTGACCGTTCGCCGGCCATCAGCGAGCACTGTGCGCAGCGGCTCGACGCGCCCCGCGGAAGGGAAGCTCCGCTCGCTGCGACTTCGGCAAGGCGCAGGCGACGACGTGGATCGGAGACGCCCGACGCCGGGGCTACACTCGCCGGTGGCCTCGGACGCATGCATCAGCAGACGGCCGAGATACAGATTGAACTGAGCAATACAGAGAGCGAAAGGAAGCCGTCGTGGCCGCCACCAACATCAACCGGGTCGTGATCACCGGAAACCTCACCGCCGACCCCGAGCTGCGCTCGCTGCCGAGCGGCACATCCGTGTGCAGCCTGCGCCTGGCCTGCAATACAAGGCGCAAGAACGGCAGCACGGGCGAATGGGAGGACAAGCCCAACTACTTCAACATCACCGTCTGGGGCGCCCAGGGCGAGAACGCCGCCCGCTTTCTGCACAAGGGGCGGCCGGTCGCGATCGACGGACGGCTCGAGTGGCGCGAGTGGGAGGCCCAGGATGGCACCAAACGCCAGGCAATCGATATCATTGCCGACTCGGTGCAGTTCCTGGGCTCGCGCGATGACTCCGGCGGCGGCGGCGGACCGCAAGAACGGTCGTCCGGCCACGGGGCCTCAGAGGGCGGGGACGTCCCTATCGACGAAGGGGACTTCCAGCCCGCGCCGGCCGGCGCGGCCGGGGACGACGACATTCCCTTCTAGCAAGACAACAGCGAGGCATCTTCAGTGGCAAAACGCGGTCGCGGTAAGCCGGTACGCCGGCGAGACAAGAAAGGCGGTCCCGGCAGCGGGCGGCGCAAGCCCTGCCAGCACTGCCGCGACAAGGTCGAGCAGGTCGACTACAAGGACGTGGCCAACCTGCGCAAGTTCGTGTCCGAGAAGGGCAAGATCCGCTCGCGGCGGATCACAGGCGCCTGCCGGCGCCACCAGGCCCAGATCGCGCGGGCTGTCAAGCGCGCGCGCGAGCTCGCGCTGCTGCCCTACGTCAACGAGGGTGGCCGCGACGACAGCCCGCGGCGCGAACGCGGCGACCGCGACCGCGACCGCTAGGCCGGGACCCGATCGTGCCCGAGGCGATTCTGCTGCAGGATGTCGAGACGCTCGGCGAGCAGGGCGCAGTCGTCGACGTCTCCAAGGGCTACCTGCGCAACTACCTGATACCGCGCAAGCTCGCCCAACCGGCGACCAAGGGCTCGATCGAAGCTGTCAAACAGCGCCAGGAAGCGGCCGAGCGCGCCGAGCGCCACGCGGTCGAGCAGGCCCAGGAGAACGTCAACCTGCTCAACCGCACCGTCCTCACGATCCCCCAGCAGGCGGGCGAGGACGGCCGCCTGTTCGGATCGGTCACCGCCCAGGACATCGCCAGCGCGATCCGCGAAGCCCGCGGCATGACGATCGACCGCCACAAAGTGCACATGCCCGAGCCGATCAAGAACGTCGGCACCTACATGGTCGTGGTCGAGGTCGTCGACGGTGCCACAGCGACGATCAAGACCATGGTGGTCGCCAAGAAGTAGCCGGCCCGACCCAGCCCTCTGCGCCGTGCGCCCGCCGGCTGTGGTACGTGGCCGGTAGCGCGAGGCGATCGCCTTCGCCAACCGAACAGCGAAGCCGACACCGGCCCAAAGGCCGGAGGCCGGTCAGATCCCGGCTCACGGCGGTCGGCCCGACGACCGGCCCGGCTGCGAACATTTGTCCGTGAGGAGCGATTCTCTCGGACATAGCGGCGAGCCCTGCGGGGCGGGGCAGGACACGGATCTACACTCGCCCGAGTTCCGACCATGAGCGTCGCCGTCAATCCGTCCAACGGCGCCGGCAGCGGGCAGTCACGCCTCAGCGGCGCGGGCGCCGCGATCGCGCCGCCGCACAACCTCGATGCCGAGCAGTCGGTGCTCGGCGCCATCCTGCTGTCCGACCGCTCGCTGTACGCGCTGGTGATCGAGGAGGGCCTGCGCGCCGAGGACTTCTACCGCGAGCATCACGGCACGATCTACGCGGCGATGCTCTCGCTGTACAACGACAGCGAGCCGGTCGACGTGCTGACCGTCAGCGATCGCCTGCGTCAGCTCGGCCAGCTCGAAGGCGTCGGCGGGGTCGCCGCCGTGGACGAGCTGACCGGGGTGGTGCCGGCCGCGGGCCACGCCCGCCGCTATGCGCAGATCGTGCGCGAGCACGCCCTGCTGCGACGCCTGCTCAGGAGCACCTACGAGATCCAGGAGAGCGTGCTCGGCCATGTGGCGCCGCCGCGCGAGCTGGTCGAGCAGGCCGAGAAGGCGATGCTCGAGGTCGCGCGCGACGACCGCCAGCAGGACTTCCGGGCGATCGAGGAGGTGTTGCACGAGGAGCTCGACAAGCTGCACCGGCTCTCGCTCGAGGGCACCTCGCTGACGGGCACCCCGTCGGGGTTCAAGGACCTCGACGAGATCACGGGCGGCTTTCAGCCGGGCAACCTGATCATCATCGCGGCGCGCCCGGCGATGGGAAAGAGCGCACTCGTCTGCAACATCGCCGAGAACGCCGCCGTCGAGCACAACAGGCCGGTGGCGCTGTTCTCGCTGGAGATGGCAGAGGCCGAGCTGGCCCAGCGGTTCGTGGCGTCGCAGGCGCGCATCAAGGGCGAGGAGCTGCGCAAGGGCCGTGTGGCCGAGCAGCGCTGGCCGAAGATCCTGAAGGCCTCACAGCGGCTGGCAGACGCGCCGCTGTGGGTCGATGACTCCAGCGACGTCGGCATGCTCGAGATCCGCGCCAAGGCGCGTCGCCTGCACAGCCAGTGCGACGGAGGGCTCGGGCTGATCATCATCGACTACCTGCAGCTGATGCGCACCGACAGCCGTTACGACAGCCGCGTCACCGCGGTCGGCGAGCTCAGCCGCGGGTTGAAGATCCTGGCACGCGAGCTGGGAGTGCCGGTGATCGCCCTGTCCCAGCTGAGTCGCGCCGTCGAGCAGCGGCCCGACAAGAAACCGCAGCTGTCCGACCTGCGCGAGAGCGGCAACCTCGAGCAGGACTCAGACCTGGTGATGTTCATCTATCGCGACGAGTACTACGACGAGGACTCAGAGCGTCCGGGCGAGGCCGATCTGATCATCTCCAAGCACCGCAACGGCGCGGTCGGGAAAGTCACGCTGACCTTCCAGAAGGAGTACCCCAAGTTCCTCAGCTACGCGCCGGACCGGTACGCGCAGTGAGCGCTCCGAGCTGCCCGTTCGGCGCCTGCGACGGCAGCGGCTTCGTGATCGACGAGGCCACCAACACGGCGTCTGACTGCCGCTGCCGCGCCGGACAGATCGCCAAGCTGCGCAGCCGCAGCCTGCAGGCGCGCATTCCGCGCCGCTACCGCGACATCTCCTTCGAGCAGCTGGGCGGCACCGACTTGGTCGCGTTCCCCGAGCAGATTCGGGTCGTGCGCCGCTTCTGCGAGCGCATCGACGAGAACATCGACCGCGGGCGCGGCGTCTGGATCATGGGCGACGTCGGCACGGGCAAGACGATGCTCGCGATGCTGATCTCCAAAGCCGCACTCGACGCCGGCCGGTCGAGCGCGATCTACTCGTTGCCGCGCCTGCTGCACCTGCTGCGCGAGGCAATCGAGGAGCAGGACGGGGTGATCGGCTTCCTCGACCGGCTGACCACGGTCGATCTGCTGCACATCGACGACGTCGGAGCCGAGAACCGCACCGATTGGGCGCTCGAGCAGCTCTACTCGATCATCAACTCCCGCTACGAGGACGAGCGATCGATCGTGATCACCACGAATCTGCAGCCCGACGAGCTGGCCGAGCAGATCGGCGCCCGCACGGTCTCGCGTCTGGTGGAGATGTGCGGCGACCCGCTGCCGATGTTCGGCGACGACCGGCGACGCGAGCTGCCCGCCCCGGTGCGCAGCGGCTGACTCGGGCCTGCGCAGCGGCTGACTCGAGCGTGCAGCGGCTGACTCGCGCGTGCGCAGCGGCCCCCGAGCGTGCGCAGCGGCACCCCGAGCGTGCGCAGCGGCTGACTCGCACGCGCGCAGCGGCGTCCCAGCGACGTGCCTTTCGCCGGCCTTTGGGCCCCCTGAGCCTGTGAACGCCCACGTACACTGATTGGCGATGCCCGCGAATGCCGAACAGCCCACAGGCAGCACGTGCCCGGAATCGTGATCGTCGGCGCCCAATGGGGCGACGAGGGCAAGGGCAAGGTCACGGACCTGCTCGCCGAGCAGGCCGACGCGGTCGTACGCTTTCAGGGCGGCAACAACGCGGGGCACACGATCGTGCGCGACGGCGTGCAGTGGAAGCTGCACCTGATCCCGTCCGGGATCCTGTACCCGGGCAAGCGCTGCGTGATCGGCAACGGCGTGGTGATCGATCCGCGGGTCCTGATCGACGAGCTCGACGCGCTGCGCGCGCGGCGTGTGGATGTCAGCGGCCTGCGCATATCGGCCAACGCGCACCTGATCATGCCCTACCACCTGCTGCTCGACTCGGCCGGCGAGAACCGCCTCGGAAGCCAGCAGATCGGCACCACCAGGCGGGGCATCGGCCCCTGCTACGCCGACAAGGCCGCGCGGCTGGGCATCCGCGTGCAGGACCTGCTGGACGAGAAGATCCTCAAGAAGAAGATCGTCGCCGCGATGGAGCCCAAGCGCCTGTCGCTGCGGCCGTTCGAAAAGGACCCGTCGCTCGACCTGCACGCGATGACCGAGGAATACCTGACCTTCGGCCATCGACTCGAGCAGCACATCGCCGACACCGCGAAGCTGATGTGGGATCTGCTCGACGAGGGCCAGCGCGTGATCTTCGAGGGCGCCCAGGGCGCGATGCTCGACATCGACCATGGCACGTATCCGTTCGTGACCTCGTCCAACCCGCTGTCGGGCGCGGCCTGCGTGGGCACGGGCGTCGGGCCCAAGAACATCGACGAGGTCTGGGGCATCTCCAAGGCCTACACGACCCGGGTCGGCGCCGGGCCGTTCCCGAGCGAGCTGCACGACGAGACCGGCGAGCTGATCCGTCAGCGCGGCGGCGAGTTCGGCACCACGACCGGTCGCGCCCGCCGCGCCGGCTGGCTGGATCTGGTGGCGCTGCGCTACGCCGCGCGCCTGAACACCGTGACCGCGCTTGCCATCACCAAGCTCGACGTGCTCTCCGGCTTTGACCGGATCGCCGTCTGCACCAGCTATCGCGGCGCCGAGGGAGCCGAGTTCGACGATTTCCCCTACCACCAGACCGTCCTGCATCACACGACCGCCGAGCTGACCGAGCTGCCCGGCTGGCGCGAGGAGCTTGGCGAGTGCCGCACGATCTCCGACCTGCCCGAGGCGGCGCAGGAATACCTGCAGTTCATCGCCGTGCAAGCCCGCGCCCCCGTCGCGCTGGTCGGCGTGGGCCCCGGGCGCGAGCAGACGATCTGGACCGATGCAGGCCGCCAGACGCTGGCTTCGCGCAACGGCTACGTCCCAGACGCCGCCTGATCTGGCCGCTCTCCAAACGCTCCCGGCCTACCCGCTCCCGGCTCCCGGCTCCCGGCCTACCGGTTAGCCGGCAATGGCGCTCTCCGCTCCACCGGCTGTCACGGAGTCGCACGCTCGGGGTAGATGCGCCCCCGGCCGGTGAGAGGGGAGTCGGTCCGGGGGCGCTCCGCTCACTCCGTTGGCGGCAAAACGATGCTAGACCCGTTCGCGGACGTTTCTGCACGACGTCTTGCGTCCGGCCATCGCTATGCGCGACCTTTTTCTTCACAAAGCTGCCCACGCCCGGGCGTCCACGTCGATACCTTTGCTATACGCGATGGCGATGTGTGCGCTGACAAACCCAGCGCGCCTAGGTGACGTGCCCACACAGGTTGTGAACGGCTGAGGAGGCATCCGGGCCTCTTCCCAGGCTGTGGGTGCTGGCGCGAGTTCGGAGATCAGATCCCCCCGGGAGAATCAGCGGCGGAATATGCTGCAAAACGCGACTAAAGCCCTTTCTAAGGTGAGGCGACCGATTGGGCCGTTAAGTACGCCTTGGAAAGACTGCTTTCCATCCTACGCGAGAAAAGAAAGCAGAAGCCAGTTTCGTTTCCAAATCGTCTAAACTTGGCCAGGTTTCTTTCTAAGCCCTAAGTACATGGACTCCTCCAGCTTCGTCGCCAATGCCCCCGGTCGCCTCGTTAGCCACGACGGCAACGTGGCCTTCGTGCCCGCGCCCCTGCCGCCCTCGCTGGACTTTCCTCCCGAGCTGGTCACAGATCTAAGCAAGGCCGCTGGTTGCATCGGCCTGCTCGCGGGCACGGGGCGCAACCTCCAGAATCCGGCCCTGCTCATCGGGCCGTATCTCCGCCGCGAGGCCGTCCTAAGCTCGCGGATTGAGGGGACGATGAGCACGCTTGCGGATCTATACGAGGACGAGGCAACGGGCAGCGCCAGAGGCGATGTCCGCGAGGTCCGCAACTACCTCACGGCACACGAATACGGACTAAAGGCCCTTAAGAAGCTGCCGCTCTGCCTTCGCCTGCTGCGAGAAGTCCATGAGCGCCTTATGCAGGGGGTCCGAGGTCATGAGCGCCATCCCGGGAGTTTCCGCTCTTACCAGAACTGGATTGGCCGCGACCCGGGCGCACCGATTGAGGAGGCACGGTATGTGCCGCCGCCGGTGGCTGACATGCAGACCGCACTCAGTGACTTTGAGAACTTCTTGCACGACGAAACGCTGCCGGCGCTTATCGTCGCCGCGCTCGCCCACTACCAGTTCGAGGCCATCCACCCCTTCGGCGACGGAAATGGGCGCGTCGGAAGGCTACTGATATCGCTGCTGCTACACGAGCGGGGGCTCCTCCCGCAACCACTGCTCTACATATCGGCCTACTTCGAGCGAAGCGGAGCCGAATACTACGATCGTCTGCTCCGTGTCAGCACCCACGGCGACTGGCATGGGTGGCTCACCTACTTCTTGAGGGGCGTAGCGATCCAGGCCCAGGCTGCGGTGGACGATGCGGAGCGCCTTCTCGATTTGCAGGCCCGCTATCACGAGCTTCTTTCCAAGGCGCGGGCTCGGCAAGCGGCCCATCAGCTCGTAGATCGGCTCTTTATGAACCCCTACATCGCGGCCCCTCGCGCTGCCAAGGTCTTGAAAGTGTCGGCTCCAACCGCGCGTGCCGCCATTCGAGACCTCGAAGCGCAAGGAATACTGCGCGAGCTAACCGGCCGCAAATGGGGCCAGCTCTTTCTCGCTGAGGCGATCCTTCAAGCAGCCCGTGGCAGCACAGAAGACGAGTCGGACTGACTGCGACTGGGAGCGGAGACCGCGCAAAGCACCCGGCTGACTGGCCCGTCAGCCAGCCTCATCTTGGTTTGTCAGCGCACACATCGCCTACGCGATCTCTCGGACGGGACCGTTCGCGGGCTCGAGCGCCTCGCCCGCGGGCAGGCGGCTCGCCCCCGTAAATGCCGGTGATAAGTTCAGGCGATGCTGCGTAAGCCGGCCGCGCTGATCACGCTGCTCGTGGCCGTGTGCGGACTCCTGGCGAGCAGCGCCTCGGGCGCGGACGCCGCCGGATCGGCGACCACCGTCGTCGAGCTCGCCCACGGCGTCCCGAGCGGCCCGAGCATTCCGGTGACGATGCAGCCGGTGGGCCTGTCACTCGAGTACCCGCTGATGGCCCAGGATCTCGGCACCGGCGCATGTCCGCCGCCGGCGCTCGCCACCGAACTGCAGAAGCTCGGCTCGCCCCCGATCTCACTGGCAGGCGACAGCCAGGATCTGACTGCCCCGAGCGGAGCGCTCAGCGCCCCGTACTCCTCGTGGGAAACGGCGGTCCTGTACTCGTTGCCCGCGAACTTCTGGAGTCAGCTGCACTGCCTGTTGAGCGCCTCGAAAGATCCGCTCACGGTCGGCATCAACCTGAAGACCGGCCAGCTCGCGTGGGCCACGCAGATCGCCGCCGGCGCGCAGAGCGCCGCGACCAACGGCCTGGCGTTTTCGCTCGGCAACGAGCCCGACCTGTATGACCTGCCGAACTACTCGGCGCTCGGCAAGCCACAGAGCCCGGCCGCGGCAGCGAGCCTGTATGAGCAGCTCGCCACATATCTGCGGCCGGCGATCGGCAGCGCTCCGCTGGTCGGTCCGGAACTGGCCTCGGCCGCTCACTGGCGTGCCGAGCTGCCACAGATCATCGCCGCGCTGCACATCCAGACGATCGGCGTACACGCCTACCCGCTGAGCGTGTGCGGGAGCCCCCGCGCGGCCACCGTCTCGGGCCTGCTCTCGCCACGAGTCGCCGACACGCCGAGCGCGCTCGCGTGGGTCGTGGCCGATGCCAACTCCGCCGGGGTGCCGGCGATCCTGTCAGAGGCCAACTCGGTCTCGTGCGGCGGCAAGACCGGTGTCTCGGACAGCCCGGCCTCGGCCGTGTGGGCGATCCGGTTTGTCCTGGATGCGCTGAAGACGGGTCTCGGCGAGGTCCGTTTCCACTTCTCTGGCGGGGCCTACGACCCGTTCGTCGTGCGCGGCCAGGAAGTCATCGACCGCCCACTCGACACCGCCATGGTCGCCCTCAACGAATGGCTGCCGGTTGGGTCCTCACTGCGATCACTGACCACCACGAAGGGCCTCGTCGCGACGCTCGTAAGCGGACCGACCGCGCCGGTCCAGCTGATCCTCGACAACGAGCGCGCCCGAGCCCAGCAGGTGGTGCTTCGCAGCCCCGGCAGCGTCAGCATCGCCGTCTTCAGCCCCGCGTACGCGGGGCTGAAGACTCAGACACTCCAGCCCAGCAAGGGACGGATCAAGCTCACCCTCGCCGGCAACAGCATCGTGGCCGTGCTCTCGAGCTGACCACGAGCTGACCGCACCCACTGCCGGAGCGCCGTGGCCGGCGAGCGGATCGTGGCCAGCCGACGGCGCCTGGCCGGAAGCACGGCCTATGCGCGACGACGGCTACCAGGCGCGACGTCTGCGCAGGGCCTCGAGCACGTAGCCGGACAGCGAGATCGGCGACATCACGAACTGGTAGCAGAAGAAGTAGAACAGCAGCCCGCGGCGATTCTGGCGCACGCGCAGGTGCACGGATTTGAAGACGCGCCGCTGGTGGAAGTACATGACGCTTCCGAGCGCGCCGTTGAGCGGCAGCACCAGCAGCGTCATTGGCCCGACGATCGCGAAATTGCCGCCGATCGCGAGGATCACGCCCGGGATGAACGCCAGCGTGAACGCCGCATCCAGCAGCGGGAACGTGAAATTGGTGGCCACCGAGTGCGAGAACAAGCTCATCTGCTTGAGCAGCCCGACGCCGTGGTCGCGCAGGCCCTCGACCATCCCGCGCGCCCAACGTCGGCGCTGGCGGGCAAAGGCGTGCCAGCTCGTCGGGACCTCCGTGAACGCGGCCGCCGTCGGCTCGAACACGCTGCGTCCACCCTGCAGCAGCATGCCCCAAGTCAGCACGATGTCCTCGCCGATCCGGTTCGGCCAACCGCCCACGAGCTTGAGCGCGGTCGTGTCGTACACGCTGAACGCCCCCTGAGCGACCAGCGTCCCCTGCAGCAGCGCCTGCCCGCGCTTGACGGTCGCGATCCCGAGGAAGTAGTCCCACTCCTGAGCGCGCGTCAGCAGGTTCTCGCGCGAGTTGCGCACGAGCACCGCCCCGGCGACGGCCACCGTGTCCGGTGGCGAGGCCATCAGGCGCGCGACCGCGCGCTTGAGCGAGTACGGCATCAGCAGCGTGTCGGCGTCGAACGTGGCGGTCAGCGGCGCCTTCACGAGCTCGAGCGCGGCGTTCAGCGTGTTGGCCTTGCCGCCGTGCTCCAGCGCGATCAGCCGCACGCGTGGATCGCGCGCTTCGTACTCGGCGACGACCTCGCGCGTGCCGTCGGTCGAGCCGTCATCGGCGACCACGATCTCAAAGCGGCCGGGATAGTCGGTGCGCAGCGCGTAGTCGAGCGTCTCCGCGATCGACCCCTGCTCGTTGTAGGCCGCCACCAGCAGCGCGACGTCGGGGAACGTCACGTCGAAGCTCAGCGGCGGCGGACGGTCGAGCAGGATCGAGGTGAGCAGCTGGATGTTCAGATAGCCGGGGATCAGCGCGATCCCGGCGATCACGAGGAACGCCAGCACAGGGGTGATGTCCTGGCCCAACGTCCTGATCCAGTTGCGCGACAGCCACAGCGAGAAGCCCATCCACAGCAGCCCGGCGACGAACGTGAGCACCACGCGCAGGCGCAGCGGCAGATACAGGCCGCGCTTGCGCGGCGCGTGGGCTTCCCACAGCTCGCGCGCGTGTTCCGCGGCCGGCGCGAGCTCGAGCGGATCCTGCTCGAACGGCTCCGGGCTCGCGGTCCGGCTGGGCTTGTCCGTACTGAGTCGCATCGTGCCGGGCGCGCTCGCGCCCAGCACGGTTATCGACAGCGCTCCGCGCCGCCTGGAGCCAGACCGCGCGGATGCCGGTGTGCGCTCTGCCGGAAGAGAGCCGCACCCCGACCCGTCCGCGGTACACGCCCGCGGCGCTCGTCACGACCGCCGCGCCGCTTACCCGGCGCAACAGGCTCCGCGGCGCTAGCCCTGGGCCGCGGCGAGCGCCGCGACCCAGCGCTTGGTCCGCTTGGTCTCCTCGAGCGTGTCGGGCTCGTGTCGCGTGCCCGCAACAAGCTGCTGACGGGCGATGGGCCGTGCAGGAATCGAACCTGCAACCTTGGGCTTAAGAGGCCCCTGCTCTGCCAATTGAGCTAACGGCCCGCACGGCGCTGCAGGCGCTGTGCGCGCCAGCGTCTGCCGTCGGCTGAGGCGGCGATTCTAGCCGAGCCGTACGGGCACTCGTGCTCGGAGCGCCCGACGGTCAGCGCACCCGCGGCCTGGAAGCTCGGCGTCTCTTCGAGCCGGCCGAGTGGAGCGCCGGTCAGGCCCCTATTTCGATTCGGACGACAGCCCGCCGGGCGCCGGCGTCGACGGCGCCGTGGTCGTGCCGACGTACGTGCCATTGGCGCCTTTTTTGACTTTGACCGTTTTGCCGCCTGTGGTGGCCGTGTATTCGGGGCCGTTCGGCTGCTTCTTGACTTCGGCCAGCTCGTTTTCCAGGCGCTTGCGGTCTTCGGACGGCGCCAGCGCGACCGCCCGCGCCGAGGCCAGGTCGCCGGTATTGGCGTCTTTGGCTTTGTACGCGTACTCGGCGAGCTCCGCGTAGAGGGTCGAGAGATAGCTCGCCGAGCGTCCGTGATCGAGCGGGATCACGACCTGCAGCACCTTGACCGCTTCGGCGGGCTGTTCGAGTCCTTCTTCGCCATAGACCCTCACCATCTCCTGGGCGATTTCGGGGTTGGGCTTGCTCGGGTCGAGCGCCAGGTAGCGATTCCAGGATTCGGATATCTGCCTGAACAGTTCCTTGCCCTGGCTCGTCAGGCCGGAGTTGGTGACGTACTTTTCGCCACTCGCTTCGTGCAGTCGCGCGAGCGTCAGCTGTTCCCAAGCGTGTGCGTCGTTCGGGTTCTTGTGCGTGAGCTTTTCGTACTTGGAGATCGTGCTCGCGAAGCTCGCCTGGCTGGAGCCTTCGCTGCCGGTCAACGAGCTCAGCAGACCGCCGCCGCCGGCGCCCGCGCCCACGCCGAAGAACACCAGGCCCGCCCCGATCAGCAGCGCCAAGCCGAGGTAGATCACCTGGACCGTGCGACGACGGCCACGTCCGCGCAGGTCGAACAGCATCAGCTCGACAGCCTGGGATCCGTGTGATCGATCATCTCTTGCACCGTTGGCTGCGCCGTGTCCGTGGGAGGCGATCCGCCGCCCGGCGGCCCTCCGGCGGATGCACTGGCGACCGGCCTGCGGCGCTCTATGAGAGTCGCGAGCAGGATGCTCACCTCGTAGAGAATGTACAGCGGGATCGTCTCCAATACCATCGTGATCACTTCTCCGGGCAGGAACGCCGCGATCGCGGCACACACGAGCAGCGCGTAGCGGCGATTCTTGCGCAGCTGTGCGGGCGTCACGATTCCCGCGTGCGTCGCGGCCAGGATCACCACCGGCACCTGGAAAACGAGGCCCATCGCGAGCAGGATCGTGGCCGCGAACTTGTAGTACGGGCCGGCCTGCACGAGCACGTTGAACTCGGAGCTGTTGAAGTTCTGGAAGAAGTGCAGCGCCGCGGGCAGCGCCACGAAATAGCCGAACACGACCCCGAGCGCAAACAGAAACGGGATCGCCAGCAGCAGCGGCAGCGCGATCCGCCGCTCGCTGGGGCTGAATGCCGGCAGCAAGAAGCCGTAGAGCTCGAACAGCACGATCGGCAGCGACAGCACGACGGCGAACATCAGCGTCACGCCAAGCGTGGTCGTGAAGGGTTCGCCGATGCCGAGCGTCACCGGCTTGTTTCCTTCCGGGACCCGCGGGATCCGCGCGACATCGGCCTGCAGCTGCGGAATCTGCGCCGCCAGCGCCGCGCGCGTGGCGGCCGGAAGCTTGCTCGCCGGGTTGGCCAGCTCGGCCGCGATCTTCTGCACGTCGCCCGCCACCGCCAGCACGCCCTGCTGCGCGAGCGCCGTCTGACCGAGCGGCCCCTCCCCTCTGGCCACCTGTTTCTGGGTCTGGTTCGCGAGCGGGCGATTGATGATCGTCAGCAGCGCGTGGTTCTGCCACATGCACAGGCCGAACACCACGGCGACAGCCACGATGCTGACGATCAGACGCGTGCGCAGCTCTTCGAGGTGGTCGACGAGACTGAGGCGGTCTTCGTGTCCGATCGTGCGAATCGCGGTCGCCATGGCCCTTATGAAACTACCACCGGACCCGAGCCAGCTCTGCCCGTACGGGAGGGTTGAGCAACGGGCCGTGGGTCTAAAGGCGCGGGCGCCTGGCGTCGATGACATGAGGGAATGGACGCCATGTCAGACACAAGCCCCCACATCCGTCATCGCGTACAGCTGCCCGACGGCAAGCATGTCGAAATCGTCTACCGCGACCATCGCCGTGCCGACGGGGCGAGCCGCGCGAACCCGAGTTGCGCATCACAGCCGGTGCCCGCGATCGACGAGGCCTCCGCCGCCGTGCCTCCGCCCAGCACGGCCGCCGCGCAGGGCGCCGCCGAAGCGTCCTCGGCCCTCTCGCCTTCGGCAACCGCGCCCGGCCCGACCCCGCTTTCGCCCCCGGCAGCCATTCCGTTGCCGGCTCCCGGTCCGTCGCCCGCCACGACCCCCCCATCCGGTCCCGTCCCTCCCGCGCCGGTGCTCCCGCCCGCGGCGACGACGGCCGCCCAGTCCGAGCCGGCCACGCCCGGATCGGCGTCCGGGGCCGCCGCCGACGAATCGCGTGACGGCGCCGGCACCCTCGAGCCCGGCGCCCAGGCCGAGCCGCTGCATGTCTGCTTCAACTGCGGCGGCGAGCTCGTGTATCCGCTCGACTGGATCGAAGAGGGCGAGCGTCACTGGCGGATCATCCTGCGCTGCCCGGAATGCGAGGCCTACCGCGAAGGCGTCTTCGAGCAGGCGATCGTCGAGTGCCTCGACGACGAGCTCGACCGGGCCACCGGTGAGCTGCTGAGCGATCTGCGCCAGATCACGCACGCGAACATGACCGACGAGATCGAGTTCTTCGTGCGCGCGCTCGAGGCCGATGTGATCGGCCCGGCGGACTTCCACCTGTAGGACTGGCCTCAGCGATAGCGCTCCACGACCGCGTCGGCGACGAGGTCCAGCAGGGTCGCCCGCTCGCCCGGGAGGACCGCGGGGAGCGCTGCCTTGGCCTCGGCCACCAGGGCCAGGGCTCGCTCGCGGGCCTCGTTGAGCGCTCCGGTCGCGGCGATCCGGTCGCACAGCTGTTCAGCCTGCTCGGGGCTCTGCAGGAGCGAGAGGTCGAAGTCGGCGGGCTGCGGGTCGCGTTCCCGCGCGAGGATCAGCGGCAGGGTGACGGTCCCGTCGAGCAGATCGGTGCCGCGGGCCTTCCCCGTGCGCTCGACCGGACCGGAGACGTCCAGCACGTCGTCGAGCAGCTGAAAGGCGAGCCCGATCCGTCGCGCGAACGCTCCGAGCGCGTCCGCGAGCGCGCGCGAGCCCCCGACCGCGACCAGGGCCCCCAATCGGCAGGCGGCTTCGAACAGCGCGGCCGTCTTGAGCTCGCAGCGGCGCAGGTAGCGCTCGACCGCCACGCGCGGAGCGTATGCGTCCTCGCGCTGCAGCAGCTCGCCCTCGGCGAGCGCCGAGCTTGCCTCCGACAGGGCTTTCAGCTGGGCCTCATCGCCGTTGCGAGCGAGCTCGGCGAAGGCCCGTGAGAACAGCAGGTCGCCCGTCGCGATCGCCAGCTTGCGTCCGGCGGCGGCCGCCACGGAGGGCCGTCCCCGCCGCAGCTGTGCACCGTCGATCACGTCATCGTGCACGAGCGTCGCCGAGTGCACCAGCTCGACCGCCACGGCGGCGCGCACCAGCCCGTCGGCGCCGCCATCGGCCGCCGGGGGGCCGCCCGCGGACTCCGCGGCGAGGACCACCAGCAGCGGGCGCAGACGCTTTCCTCCCGCCACGATCATGCCGCTCGCGTGCGCAGCAAGCGGCGCACCCGCCGCGGCGGTGACGCGCTCGAGCTGGCGCTCGATCTCGAGCATCCGCTCGCGCAACGCACCCCCGCCCTGGCGCATGATCGCCTCCATCGCATCGAGGCTGCTCGCCGCGCCGTTCGCCGCGACGCCGGCTGCGGCGTCGTCGTTGGCGCCTGCCCCGACGCCGTTGGTGATCGTGCTGCCCTCGGCGCTGATCATGCGTTCGCCTCGGCGCACACGGTACCGGCATGGATCGCGATGATGCCGCCCGCGGTCAGCATGTACCTGATGTCGCCGAGTCCCGCGCGCGCCATCTCGGCCGCGAGCTCGTGCGGCGAGGGAAACCGCTTGACCGAGCTCGGCAGGTAGGCGTAGGCAGCCGAGATGCCTTCGCGCTCGCGCGCTCGTGCGCGCCATGGCCCGCCGGCCAGCGCCTCGACGAGGCGCCCGAGGCGCGGCACGACGCGGTCGAACCAGACGGCGAGGAACACGGCGGGCAGCGAGCGGCCTGTGGGCGAGGTGATCTCGAGCACCACCACCCTGCCGCCGGGCCGCACCACGCGCGCCATCTCGTCCAGTCCACGCTGCAGGTCGGAGAAGTTGCGTGCCCCGAAACCGACGGTCGCTGCGTCGAAGGCGTCGTCCTCATATGGCAATTGCATCGCGTCGGCCCACTCGAAGCGAGGTGTCACAAGCGCTCCGGAGGCCGCAGCCGCCTTGGCGTTGGCGCGGGCCAGCATCGCGGGCGAGAAGTCGCTGGCGACGACCTCGCCCCCGGGCCACACGCGCCGCGCCAGCACGAGCGCAAGATCGCCCGTACCGGTCGCCACGTCGAGCACCTTCCCGCCCGGGCCGACATGCACGAAGTCGGCCGCGCGCTCGCGCCAGCGACGATGCAGGCCGGCCGTCATCGTCGTGTTCAGCACGTCGTACACGGCGGCCACGCGATCGAACATCTGGCGGACCTGCTCGGCCTCGAGGCGCCCGCTCTGGGCCAGCCGGCGCTCGTCTTCGCGCGCGCGCTCGCTCGGCGGCGCCGCCGAGCCCGCGTCGGTCCCCAACTGTTTGCTCTGAGCCGCCAGGGGCCGCTCGCGGGCGGGCATAGACGAGCGCTACTTGAGCTCTGACAGGAAGAAGATCGCCGCGTCGAACTTCTTCGGCGGCAGGTTCTTGAACGACGGCATCGGCGCCGTCGGATTGACGAGCGTGCGCGCGATCCCAAGGCGCGGCAAGCGCGAGCCGATGTGCGTCAGTTCGGGGCCCGGGCCGCTGTTGCCATTATCACCAAGCTTGTGGCACGCCAGGCAGCCCGACTGGGCCACGACCAGCCTGCCAGCTTCGAATTCGGCGAGCGTGCTGCCGCCCGCCTGCTTGATCGCCGCCGGCGTCGGCATTTCGATCGCGGTCGGCGAGCCGGCATTCGCGCCCTGGTAGGTGAGCAGCGCCATCGCGCCGATCACGAAGATCCCCGTCAGCGTCGCGATCGGGCGCCGCTCCGGGCGCCGCTCCGGTTTGCGGTCGTAGAACGGCAGCAGAAACAGCAGGATCATGCCGATCGTGGGAACACCGATCGTCGCGAGCGGCACGAGGCTCGGTGGCTTGATCACGCGCAGGAGCTCGAACAGAAAGAAGAAATACCACTCGGGCCTCGGCACGTAGGTCGTGGTCGTCGGGTTGGCCTTCGATCCAAGCTCGGCCCCGAGCACCAGCGACATCGTGATGATGACCGCCATCACCACGCACGCCATGACGGCGTCCTTGGTCACCGCGTAAGGGAAGAACGGCTTGCCTTCGGCCTTCAGGATCGAGTACTCGCGAAGATATTGCTCCTTCTCTCTTTGGTTCATGCCTGCGCCTTACACCTATGCCTTGGCCTAGACCTCAGCCTCGCGCAGCTCGGGCGACTCCTCGGCTTTCAGCCACGGAGGCGCCGTCGTGCCGAGCCTGGCGACGAGGTACAGGTGCGCGCTGATCAGCGCGATCAGCAGGCCTGGCACGAGCAGCATGTGGATCGCGTAAAAGCGTGACAACGTGGTCGCCCCGAATTCAGGTCCGCCGCGCAGGAAGTCAGACAGGTACGGGCCGATCAGCGGGCCGGTGCCGTTGATGTTCACTCCGACGATCGTCGCCCAGTAGGCGCGCTGGTCGAACGGAAGCAGATAGCCGGTGAACGACATCACCATCGTCAGGATCAGCAACACGACGCCGATCACCCAGTTGAGCTCGCGCGGATACTTGTAGGCCCCGAAAAAGAAGGTGCGGCCCATGTGCAGGAACACGAGCACCACCATCACGCTCGAGCCCCACTTGTGCATTCCACGAACGAACTGGCCGAGGAACACTTCGTTGGTCACATGGCGAATCGATTCGTAGGCGCCGCCGTTCGGATCTGGGCGGTAGTACATCGCCAGGAACACACCGGTCACGGCCTGTGACAGAAACGCGAACATCGTCGCGGAGCCGAGCGTGTAGAACCAGTTGGTGCCCTTCGGCACCTTGCGGAACAGCATCCAGCGCACGCCCCCGCTCAGCGAGGTGCGCTCGTCCACCCAGTCGACGACGCTCGTGCCCGCCTGGCCAGCCTGATCGGCTGGCGTGACCTTGCCGTTGCCTTCTCCCGGTCGTGGCGGAGGCGCCTGCAGGGGGGCCGGCAGCGTCGGCGTGGGGGGTTTCGGGAGCTTGGCCACGGGTGCGACCCAGACCTACAGTTTTTGCGCTCCGGGGCGCGATGGGTAGAGGTACTGACCGATCCCGTCGAGGGCCTCGCCGGGATCGCGCGGCGAGAACGGGCGCAGTTGACTGTTGACGGAGAAACGCGGGCCCAGTTCCACTTCGCTGTTGGCGTTCACGCGTGTGTAGAAGCGGTCGAGCGGGCGCACCGGCGGGCCGCCGACCGGGCGTCCAAGCAGGTCGTACACGCCGCCGTGACACGGACAGATGAAGCGCTCGGCCGCATCGACCCAGCGCACCGGACAGCCGAGGTGGGCGCAGCGGTTGGAGATGGCGATGAACTTGGCGCCCTTGTCGTAGGGGTCCACGTCGATTGCCGGGTTGAACTTGCGCACGTACACCGTCGTCTTGCCGGCCTCGCCGATCTGCGGGTTGAGGGTGAGAATGACCGGTACGTAGTTGAACTCATTGAACATATCGGTCGGCCCCACGCTTTCCCAGCGCGCCGGCGTGCTTTTGAAGATCGGCCCGACCGCGAAGGCAAGCGAAGGCAGCAGAAACGCCGATGCGGCAATCGCGCCCGCGGTGTGGGCGCTGCCGGTCATGAAGCGCCTGCGCGTCACCGTCTCACCATCGAAGGCTCCGGGGATCGCGCGATCGAGCGTATAGATCGGGGTCGGCTTGGCGTGCTTGTCGGGCACCACCGTGAACAATATCGAGGCGCGATTCAGTGCGGCGCCAAAACCCCTCGAGCGCTTGTGCGCATCGCCTCGATCGCATTGGGGGCACCGTCGAAAACAAGCTGCTTGGCGCGCCGATGGTTGGCGCTCGGACCCCACCCGACGGCGCGCGCGCCGGCTCCCCAGACCACCCGTGCAAGCTCTGGCTCATCGCAGGAATGTGCAAGCGCGCTCAGCGTGATCGTGTCGGCGAGCTCGGCGACCGCGACCGTGTCCTCGAGCGCCACCAACCTGGCCAGGCCGAGCGCATACAGGCGATCGCCCGCCAGCAGGCAGAGGTCGGCCTCGGGCGAAGCGATCACGCGCGGAGTGCCGTAGTGAAGGAGATAGCCCTCATAGATCGCCTCCACCAGCAGCTCGTATTCGCCGGGCGCACGCCGAGCACGCGGACCGGCGGCGACGGCCTGGGCGGGACCGGGCTGATCGTCGGCGCACACGTCTGGCGCCAGCAGGCTCGCCATGACCCCGCCTTGCGCGCGTACGAGCGCGGCCAATGCCAGCAGCGATCGATGCTCGCGAGGCTCGCTCACGGTGCCTGCCCGTGGGCGGCTTGTGCAAGCGCGGCAAACGCCGCCGCGGCAGCCTCGACCGTGCGGTCGACCTGCTCAGACGTGTGTGCGAGTGAAGGAAACCAAGCCTCGAACTGCGAGGGCGGTGCGTACACGCCGCGGGCCAGCAGCTCGCGGCACCAGCGCCCGTACGCCTCGAGGTCGCACGCGCGCGCGTCGTCGAAGTCGAGCACCGTGCGACTCCCGGACCCGGTGAAGAAGACGGTCAGCAGACCCGGCAGGCTGACGACCTCGACGGCGTGCGTGCCCGCGTGCGCTGCCGCCCCGCGCAGGCCTCGCGCAAGGCGCTCCGTGATCGCCGCAAGACGCAGATATGCGTCCTGGTCGAGCAGCTCGAGTGTCTGCAGACCCGCCGCCACGGCCACGGGATTGCCCGACAGCGTGCCCGCCTGATAGACCTCGCCCGCTGGGGCCAGCAGGCCCAGCAGCTCTGCGCGCCCGCCGAGCGCGGCGGCGGGCAGCCCGCCGCCGAGGATCTTGCCGAGGATCGTCAGATCGGCGCTGACGCCGGTCAGCTCCTGTGCACCGCCGCTCGCGACTCGAAAGCCGGAGATCACCTCGTCCAGGATCAGAACCGCGCCGCTTGCGCTGGCGCGCTCGCGCAACAGCTCCAGAAAGCCGGGACGGGGAGGGACCAGGCCCATGTTCGCCGGCAGTGGCTCGGCGATGATCGCGGCCAGCTCGTGCTGCTCACAGGCCGCGATCACGCGCGCCGCGTCATTCCAGGGCACGAGCACCGTCTGGGCGGCCGCGGCGGCCGGCACGCCGGGGCTCGCCGGCAGCGCCTGTGTCGCCAGGCCCGAGCCGGCGCTGGCCAGCAGGCCATCGACATGGCCGTGGTAGGCCCCTTCGAACTTGAGCACCTTCTCGCGTCCGGTGGCGGCGCGGGCCAGACGCAACGCGGTCATCGTGGCCTCGGTTCCCGAGCTGGTCATGCGCATCATCTCCACAGCCGGCATGCGCCTGGCGACCTCGACCGCCAGCTCGACCTCACCAGGCGTGGGCGCGCCGAAAGTGGTGCCCCGCTCAGCCGCCCCACTCACAGCGGCGACGATCTCGGGATGGGCATGACCGAGCACGAGCGGGCCCCAGGAACAGACGTAGTCGACGTAGCGGTTGCCGTCGACGTCGAGCACCTCGGCGCCCTCGCCGCGGGCGAGGAAGATCGGATCGCGCCCGATCGCGCCCATCGCGCGCACCGGCGAGTTGACGCCGCCTGGCATGACCTGAAGCGCGCGCCGGTAGAGCGCGGCCGAGCGCATGTCCGTCAGCGCGGTGCTCACCGCGAACAGCCGGACCAGGCCCGGCTGATGTGAGTCCGGCCGAACCAGGCCCGGCCGATCAGAGGCCCGCCGAGCGAGGCCCCGCCAATGAGAGGCCCGCCGAGCGAGGCCCCGCCAATGAGAGGCCCGCCGGGCGAGGCCCCGCCAATGAGAGGCCCGCCGAGCGCGCAGCGCCTACGCATGCTCGCGCTCCCAGGCCTTGAATTCATCCGTGAAATAGAGCAGGCGGATCTTCTTGAACTCGGTCGAGCTGTAGAGCGTGGCGCGCCCTTCGATGCCGGTCTGCGCCGCGATCGAGTCGAGGATCGCGTCGCACTCCTCCTTAGAGCGGCCGTGGGCCATCGTGAACACCGAGTACGGCCAGTCGGGATAGGTGGGTCGCTGGTAGCAATGGGAGATGCCGCGCACCGCGGCCATGCTGGGGCCGATCTCGGCGATCTGCTCGTCGGGCACCTGCCACACGCCCATGCCGTTGGCCGAGAAGCCCGCGCGCCGGTGGTAGAGGATCGCGGCCACGCGCCGCAGCAGACCGCGCTCCTGCATCCCGCTGAGGTGTTCGAGCAGCCGCGCCTGGGGCAGGCCCAGCTCGGCCGCCGCGGGCGCATAGGGTTCGCTGAGCACCGGCATGTCGCCCTGCAGGGCTCGGATCACGGCGATGTCGAGCTCATCGTAGGGCTGGCGCTCGAGCTCGACCGGCTCGCTCGCCTGTGCAGCCTTGGCCAGCGCCTCGGTGTCGCCCTCCATCTCCAGGTCCATGCGGATCTTGAACAGCTTGAGCGTCGGCAACTGGCGCACCGACTCGGCGCCAGCCTCGCGCGCCAGCACCTCGAGCGTGCCGTCCAGCCCGAGCTTCGAGTCGGGCTCGGTGGCGATCGTGAACCACAGATTGAAGTCGTGGTTGCGCAGGTAGTTGTGCGAGACACCCGGATGAGCGTTGATCACCTGCGCTGCGCGATGCGGATGCTCGGGGTCGACCCTGGCGGCGACCAGCATCGAGGAGTAGCCGAGCGCCCGCGTATCGAAGATCGGCGTGACCTGGCGAACGATCCGCTTGTCGAGCAGGTGGCGCACGCGACTCATGGCCTCCTGCTCGCTGAAGCCGCCGAGCTCGGCCACGCGCGCGTACGGGCGCGCGTCGATCGGGAACGAACCTTGCATCAGGTTCAGCAGCCTGCGATCGCACTCGTCGAGCGGGATCGCGGCGCCGTGCTTGCGCTCGCGCAGCTTTGGAACGGCTCCGCCTGAGCGCGCAGCTCCGTCTGTACGGGGTTCGTCTGGCCGCGACCGGTCCTCCAGCGCGGGGGACGACCCGCCCTGGGTTGACTGGAGCGCGTCTGCCCCGCGGCCCGCGGCGCTCATCGGCGCTCCGCCAGCAGGCGTGCGGCGTGCATGGCGTGGTACGTGATCACGACGTCGGCCCCGGCTCGATGAAGCGAGGTCAGGATCTCCAGCACCGCGTCGTCCTCGTCGAGATGACCGGCGGCGGCCGCCGTCTTGACCATCGCGTACTCGCCGCTGACGTTGTAGGCGGCCACCGGCAGCCCGGTCTCGCGCTTGACAGCCGCGATCAGATCCCCGTACGCCAGCGCCGGCTTGACCATCAGCATGTCGGCTCCCTCGCCTATGTCGAGCAGCGCCTCGCGCAGCGCCTCGCGTCCGTTGGCCGGATCGAGCTGGTAGGAACGGCGATCGCCGAAGGCCGGCGCCGACCCGGCGGCGTCGCGGAACGGGCCATAGAAGGCGGACGCGAACTTGGCTGAATAGGCGAGGATCGGCGTGTCGGCAAAGCCCTCGGCGTCGAGCTCGCCGCGAATCGCCCCGACCCGACCATCCATCATGTCCGAGGGCGCCACGATGTCCGCGCCCGCGCGGGCATGGCTGCAGGCCGTCCGCGCCAGCAGCTCGAGCGTGGCGTCGTTGTCCACGCGCCCGTCCTCGCGCAGCACGCCGCAATGGCCGTGCTCGGTGTACTCGCACAGGCACACATCGGTGATCACGAGCAGCTCCGGCAGCGCCTGCTTGAGCGCGCCGACGGCCAGCTGCACGACGCCCTCCTCGTCCCAGGCGCCGGCGCCGTCCGCATCCTTGTGCCTGGGCACGCCAAACAGGATCACCGCACCCACTCCAAGCGCGGCGGCCTCGCGGGCGCGCTCGAGCGTCTGCGAGATGGTCAGCCGCGCCATATCACCGAGCAGCGGATCGACGTCCGCCGTCTGCTCGGCGTCGGCCACGAACAGCGGCAGCACGAGCCGGTCGGCACGCGGATCGGTCTCGCGCACCAACCCGCGCAGACCAGCGCTAGCGCGCAGCCTGCGCATGCGCGTGTTCGGAAACGCCATACGCCGAGGATACTCGCGTGCTGGTTCAATGCCGCTCCAGTGCGGAGCGGTCTCGGGCTGCGGAGCCGGTCTCGGGCCGGTCCAGTGCGGAGCGGTCCAAGCGGGGCCGGCGACGAGCGATCCTGATCCGCGGTCCAGCACCGAGCGGTCCCGAGCCGGTCCGGCGACAAGCGATCCCGATTCGCGGTCCAGCGCCCGCGCGTTCTGGCGTCCGGTCCGGGCGTGCCGAGACGAACTAGTCGAGCCGGCGCAGCCCGAGCCGCGCCAGCCCCGCGAACAGCGCGGTCAGCACCAGCAGGTGCAGAACCGAGATGGCCAGCCCTGGCGAGGCGCGGTTGACGGCGGCATCGAGCGCCTCCAGGGCGGCCTTGAACGGGAACACGAACGAGATCGCCCCGATCACGTCGTACAGACCGTGCGCCACCGCGCCGGACGGGACGAGGGCCAGCAACGCGAGCGGCAGCGACAGCAGAAACGCGAGCAACGACGCCGAGCGCACCTCGCGTGCGAGCGCGCCGATCGCCACTCCGAGCGCGCCGAACGCGAGCGCCCCGAAGGCAAGCGCGATCAGCCATAGGCCGATGCGCGAGAAGTCGAGGCTGACGAACGCGCTGATCCCCACCAGCATCACCAGCCCGAGCACGAACGCGCAGACGCCAGCCAGCAGCAGCTTCTCGGCGAGCAGCCCCTCGCGGCTGACGAGGGCGCGCACGAGGCGCGCCAGCGTGTGCTCCTCGCGCTCGAGCGCCATCCCGCCGGCCGCGAGCAGGACTCCCACGAACATCAGCGACACGGCCACGGCGACCACCACGGCGAAGGTATCGAGCGGGGTGCGCCGGCCGTCGAGGAGCGTGGTCTGGATCTTGATCGGCTGCCCGATCGTGGCGAGCACGTTCCTTGACAGCCCTAGGTTCCGCGAGGCAAAGCTGGCGAACGTCTCGATTCGTTCGAGCTTGGTGCGCTCGGGGCCGGGCGGCTGGTGCGCGATGATCGAGCGCAGCTCCGCGGGGATCTGTTCGAGCCCCACCAGGTGCGAGGGCCCTCCGAGGATCCCCAGGTTGCCGCCGCTGATCAGCTCGCCGATTGCGTCCGCGGCGGCCCGCTGAATCTGTTCGGAGAACCCCAGGTTGGCCTGCGCAAGCGCGGAGCGCAGGTCGGACTGCACCAGCGACTGCTCGAGCGCGTTGCCGTTGTACAGCACTTCCACGCTCGCCTGCGAGCCCGTGGAAACCCGCCCGACGATATCCCGAGGAATCACCACCGCCGCCAGCGCTTCGCCCGACTTGACCTCCGTGATCGCCTGCGCGCGAGACGCCGCCGGCACCGGCTTGACCTGCGTGAACAGCTGTTCGACATAGCGGCTCACCAGCACAGGCTCCCCACCGACCTGGATCGTCTGCCCGGGAACCGTTTCATCGACCACGGCGATCTTCGGCTTGCCGGGAGCCCGCGAGATCGCCAGACCCATCAACAAGGCGATCGCGATCGGATAGACGACCAGGATCCCTACCAGCAGCCGTGACCGCCGCAGGATCAGCAGATCCTTGCCCAACAGAGCCCTCACAAGTGCCCCTTGTTCCGAAGAAACGTCACAAACGCCCCCTCGAAGTCCCCGCCACCGCCAGCCGCCGCCATCAACTCGGCCGGCGAACCGTCGAACAGCAGCTCCCCGTCCGCCAGCACGATCGCGCGGGTCGAAGACCTGGCGACCTCGCCGAGATGGTGCGTGGAGTAGAGCACCGCTGTGCCGCCCCGCGCCAGTCCCCCAACGAACTCCCACACGCGCTCGCGCTGCCCCGGATCGAGCGCGGAGGTGGGCTCGTCGAGGGCCAGCAGCGGTGGGTCGGCGAGCAGCGCCAGGGCCACGTTCAGACGCTGACGGTTGCCGCCCGAAAGCCGCTCGACGCGCTCGCCGGCACGGTCATGCAAGCCCGTCTGGACGAGCATGCGCTGAACCGCCGCCTCGATGTCGGTCACCTTCTCGAGACGGGCAAACAGCGCGAGGTTCTCGACCACCGACAGCTTTGTGTAGACGGCCGGCTGCTGCGGAGCCCAGCCGGCCGCCGCGCCCGCCCCGGGGCCGCTGACGGTGCCCGCGCTCGCGCTCAGGGCGCCGACCAGGATCGACAGCAGCGTGGTCTTGCCCGCCCCGTTGGGCCCGACGATCGCGACCAGCTCGCCGGCGCGTACCTCGAAGCTGACGCCGCGCAATGCGTCGCGCTCGCCGAAGCGCTTGGCGAGACCTCGGACGACGATCGCCGGTGCGGACGCGCTCACGACCGCGCGCGCGGTGCGCTCACAAGAGGCCTCCGCCCGAGCGCTGCCAGGACTCGAGCTCGAGATGGCGGTTGAGGTACAGGACGGTCTCGCGAATCACGGCGATGATCGGCAGCGCGAGCAGCGCGCCGATCAGGCCGTAGAGCTGCTCTCCGAGCAGCAGCGCGAAGATCACCAGCAGCGGGTTGATCCGCAATGTGTGGCCGAAGATCTGCGGCGCCACGATGTGACCCTCGAGCTGCTGCAGCCCGAGAAACAGAAGCGCCACCCAGACGGCGCTGATCGGTTCGGTGAACAGCGCCACCAGAATCGGCGGAAGCGCGCCCAGGAACGGGCCGATGTAGGGGATCAGCTCCATGAACGCCAGGAACGCACCGAACGCGACGGCGTAGGTGCGTCCCGGCGGGAAGATCCCGAGCACGCCGAACACGTACAGGGCCACCGCGGCGGTGGTGCCCATGATCAGGCTGAACGCCAGCTGGCCGCCGACGTAACGCGACACGGCGCGCTGGACCAGGCGCGGATAGTCGTCGGCCGGCGTGCCGTCGCCAGGCGGCATCAGCCGCCGCGCGAGCGCGCCTATGCGCGGCGCGTACAGGAGCATGTAGATCGACGACACGAACACGAGCACCAGATCGAAGATCGCGCCCGCCGCTTCGGTCACCAGCCCGCCCCCAAACGACGCGATCGAGCCGGCGCTTTTGTCGAGCTTGTCCTGGATCGTCTGCAGCGCGGTCTCGCCCTGTTTGATGAATTTCACGTGCACGCCGTCGCTGTTGAGCTCGCGCTGGATTTTTGCGAGCGTCTTGTTGGCTTCGCTCACCAGTTCCGGCGCGTGCCGCGTGAACGCGCGCGCCTGGTTTGTGATCGGATTCGCCAGCAGAAAGCCGATGCCCACCAGCGTCAGGAAGAATGCGAGGTAGACGGTCAGCACCGCAAGCCCGCGCGGGACGCGCGCACGATGCAGGAAGTTGACCGCGGGATTGAGGATCAAGGCGATGACGGCAGCGAGGATGAAGATGATCAGGACTTTTCCTGCCGCTTTCGCGAGCGCCCACAGCGCCAGCAGCGCCAGCGGCAGCACCACCAGCTGGACCCAGCGCGGAACGACCGTGCGCGGCGGAGGGCTCGCCGACGTCGACGGCTCCGGCGCCTCGGGAGAGAGCTCTTGCTCGGCCGGGCTGGGCGGAGCTGCCACGGGCGAGCCGTCGCGCACCCTGGGCATGTTCAGCTCGTTCCCGCCGACATGGACGCAGTATGGCTGAGCCCCTACAAGACAGCGACCCGCGACCCGCGGCCAGCGCTCCGCCGACCGGGGTCGGCGGAGCGAGCATCCTGTTCGTGGGAGACGTCGTCGGCGGGATCGGGCGTCGCACGCTGTTGGCCTGCCTGCAGGAGCTGCGCGAGCGCCACCGGCCCACGTTCGTCGTGGTCAACGCCGAGAACGTCGCCGGTGGGCTCGGCATCACACCGAAGGCGGCGCGCGCGCTGTTCGCGGCCGGCGTGGACGTGATCACGCTCGGCAACCACACTTATCACCGGCGCGAGATCTACCCGTATCTGGACTCCGAGGCACGCATCCTGCGACCCGCCAACTTCTTGCGCATCCAGCCCGGCCATGGCACCTGCGTGGTCGAGCGCGAGCAGGTCAAGCTGGGCGTGGTGAGCATGTCGGGCAATCTCTATCTGCGGGCCGGACGCTCGGCGTTCACGGAGATCGAGAGCGCGCTCGCGGAGCTGACGAACGCCCATGTCGATCAGATCCTCGTGGACATGCACGCCGAGGCCACCTCGGAGAAGGTCGCGATGGGCTGGATGCTGGACGGACGCGTGAGCGCGGTCGTCGGGACTCATACGCACGTACCGACCGCCGACGCGCGCGTGCTGCCGGGTGGCACCGCCTACATCACCGACGTCGGCATGACCGGCGCGCGCGGGGGCGTGATCGGCGTCAAACGCGAGCAGGCGATCGAGGCGCTGCGCACGCAGATGCCGATCCGCTTCGAGACCTCCGAGGAGGACCCCTGGCTGATGGGCGTGCTCATCCGCTGCTCCGCCATGCCGCTGCGAGCGGAGTCGATCGAGCAGGTTCTGATGCCGGCGCCGGCATCCCTGCCGTCGGCGTGACGGCGAACGCTCGGCCGTCCGCCGGCAGCACGCGCGATCCGAGCAGCGCGACCATGGCCAGCGGGAAGAACCACGGGATGTAGAGATAGAACCAGTGTTCGAGCGACAGCTGGATCGCGATCAGAATCGCGGCACAGGCGGCCGCGAGTCCGATCAGATCGCCGCGCCGTGGGATCACCGCCAGCACGAGCGCCAGCGCGAGCGCGCCGAGCTCGACCGCCAGCTCGAGCCCGTGCCAGCCGTAGAGCCCCCAGACTGAGAATGGGGACGCGCGGTTCGACTGGTAGGCGATCGTGCGCTCGTAGATCTCGTGGAGCGAGTCGTGGGTCAAGGCCGGGATCGACGCGATCGCGCCGACCAGCGCGAACGCCAACACGAACAGCCCGAGCGCCCGGATTCGGCGCCGAGCGGGGAGCTCGCGCAGGCCGTGCGTCGCCAGCACCGGCGCAAGCGCCAGCGGGGCGAACTTGGTCAGGCCGGCGAGCGCCGCGAACGCACCGCGCGCAGGCGCGGAGGTCGCGAACAGCAGCGCCGCAAGGATGAACACGGCCACAAGCGTGTCGTTCGAGTTGCTCTCGAGCGCGAACAGCGTGAACGGATAGGAGACCCACGCGTAAGCGAGAGCGATCCCCAGCGTTGGTCCGCGGATGCGCAGGCCGAGCAGGAACATCAGCCCCAGCGCCAGCAGATCGAAGGCGATCGCGGCCGCGTGCGCCGCCGGCAGATCGTCCCATCTGCCGCTCCAGCCAAACGCCTGCTCGAACGGCACGTACGCCTCGTAGTTGACCGGACCATAGGTGTCGCCGTGTTCGTTTTCCGAGGGCCAGCCGCCGTACAACGGCTTGCCGTGGACGACCTTGTCCGCGCCGATCACGCCCGCGTAGCCGACGTCGATCACGTTGGAGTCGCTCACGTTCAGGGCGATTCGAAAGCCGAGCAGGAACATCACCCCGATCGCCAGCCATGGCGCGGGGAGGAGCAGACGCAGTCCGGGGGCGCGGCGCGGTGACTCGTCCTGGCCGGGCCCGGAATCCGCGTGCCGCCGCCGCCGCCACGCCGGACCCAGAGCCAGCCACAGCATTCGCGCCAGCAGGTAAACGAGCGGTGGATAGGTGAGCGGGACCGACGCGTAGATGTTGGCGTGGTTGAAGAACGCCAGCGACACAGAGAACGACAGCAGCACGAGCAGATCGAGATGCAGAAGCGACAGCGGCCTGCGCGGGTCGATGAAGGGCAGCATGAACAGCAGGCACAGCGGCAGCCAGATGTAGAGCGCGTTGACGTGCCGGCCGAAGGCGCCGGGATAGCCGCGCGCCATCGTCCAGATGACCTGAAAGCCGGTCCACTGTTCGAGCACGCGGCCCGTGCTGTCGGCGATGATCACCAGGCCGATCTCCTTGGCGCCTTTCTTGGTGAAGAAGCTCACCTGCCAGCGCTCGGGCCCTTTCAGATAGGCGTCGGCGAACGAGCCCGGGTTGTGCTTCTGCAGCGCCTTCATCTTCGGCAGGGACCGCGCGATCTGCAGGACCTGGTCAGACGAAAGCCTTCGGCCCGGCGGCGGAATGTTCGATTCGAGCACGGGCACCGGCGCTTCCGAGGTGCTCGTGCTCGTACTGGTGCTCGCCGGGTGCGCGCCGCTTGCCGTGGTGCCCGTAGGGGCCACGCTCGGCCCGAACGAGCGCCCCGCGTCCGCGCGCGCTCCGGGGCAGGTCGTTGCGAGCGCGAGCAGGCACAGGACAGCCGGCGCGATCCGATACATAGGGCGAGAGTAAACGCCCGCCTGAGCCCGCGGAGCCGGCCGAGCTCGCGCAGCCGGCGCAGCTCGCGAAGTCGCCCGGCGTCTAGGACCGCGCGGCCGAGCGAGCGGCGGCCGCGCTGGGCTGCAGCCCGAAGTGGCCGAGGATCAGCGACGCAACGTCGCGGATCGCCCACTGGCGCGGCGCGTCGGCGGGGGGGTCGAGGCCGCAGAGCACGAGCGGAGCGAGCGAGTCGTCGCGGTGCAGCGAGCCGTGGCTACCGCCACCGACGTGCGCCGCGCCGCCCCAGTCGACGAACTCGTGCCCGGCGCCCGCGCTGATCAGAACCTCGCCGGAGGTGGGACACGTCAGCGCCGACCACAGGCGCGCGAGCGCATCCGGGTACGCCTCGGTCAGCACTAGCCCCTCGTCGGGCACGGTCTGACAGTCGATCACGGGCAGATCGCCCTCGATGCTCCAGGCCGTTCCGCGTGCGTCGCGCAGGTTCCCACCTGGAGCAAACCGCAGCTCGCCGCGCTCGGGGCTCGATACGACCGCCTCGACCGGCGCATCGTGCGCGTCGTGCGCCAGCCATGCGACCAGGTCGACGCCCTCGATCGACATGGCGCGCGCGATCACGGACGCCCGCATCGCGTCGCGCTCGTCGGGGCGTAGGGCGTAGACCATCGCGGCACGCTGAGACGGACACACCGCGATGCGCTCCTCGACGTCGGCGCGCGAGCGCGATGACGGCCGGATCCCGGCCAGCAGCGCCGGATGGTCGGGCTGGCGGACTCCCAGCTCACTGAGATCGGCCTGCAGGTCGATCGTGGCGCGGACGGGAACCTGTGAATGGTCGGCCATCACCACCACCGCGTGCCCGGACAGGAACTCGTCGATCCCGCCGGCGGCCTCGGCGACGCGCGCCAGCTGCAGGTCGGCCGCGGCAATCGATCGCAGCTGCGAGTCGGGCCCGCCTTTGTGCGAGAGCCAATCGTTGTCGGGCAGCGAGAGCAGCAGGAAGTCGAACAGGTCGTGCTCGACCAGATACGCGCCGACACAACCCGAATGGCGGTCGCGCACACCCGGCAGCCCGAGCGTCGAATGGCAGCCGGTGCTGCGCGAGGCGAAGATGTCGGCGTAGAAGAGCTCGCGCGGCCCCATCACCGGGTGGCGCATGATCGTGCTGGCGGCAAAGCGCGTCAGCGCAGTGTCGCGCTGGGGCTCGTGCAGGTGACGGCCCCGGTACATCAGGTAGGTCGTGCAGGCGGTCCGCAGCTGTGCATCGTCGAGCAGCTCGAAGAGAGTCGCGGTCTCGCTGGCGAGATGGGCTCGGTTCATGTTGTAGATCAGGTCGGTGAGCTGGCGCGCGATGCCGAAGCGCTGGGCCGCGCGCAGGCTGGACCCGTACTCGACGTACCGCGACTCCTCGCGCGAGTACCAGTTCATGCCGGGAATCAGATGCTGATCCTGTGCGGTGCCGGTGACGATCGCGGCGGCGCACACCGGCGTCACGGACGGAAAGGCGGCGACGCAGTCGGCGACGTATGTGCCCCGCTGCATCATCGTCGCCAGCACCGGCGCGGCCCCGGAGTCGGCGGCGCGCACCAGCATCTCCGGCGCCATTGCGTCGATCACGCACAGCACCAGCTTCTGCGGCGTCGTTCCCGCGCTCACCTCGGCCGGCCCATCAGCGCCGCAGGATGCGCAGGCCCGCGTAGCGGTCCCCGCCGGCGCGCGAGCGGCCCCGCCAGGCAAACCATGCCAGCAGCACCACCGCCACATAGCCGAGCGGATGGAGCGCCGCGACGACGGCGGCCAGCAGCAGCGACGCGGCGTCAAGGTAAACGGTCAGCGCTTCGCGGGCCGACCGGTCGGGCAGGCGGGTGCGTGCGCGCAGGATCACCGGCCAGGTCGCGCGCTGAGCAAGGCCGGCCGCCAGAATGCCCCCCACCAGGCCCGGCCAGGGGGAGTCGCCGTGTGCCGCCAGCGTGCCGCCGAACAGCACCGCACCTGCCCCAAGCCCGAGGCCCGCAAGGGCCGCGGCGAGCGGATCGATCCGTCGGGAGCGCTCGCGCGGATCCAGCACCGGAGCCAAGCCGAGGATCAGTTGCAAGGCGTATGCGATCACGAGCGTCACGACAACCACGAGCAGCCACCAGTCGGCTTGCAGGAACTCGAAGGCTTCGTGTCCGGCCGTCGCAAACGTGACGCTGAGCGTGCCCGCCGAGCCGAACGCCCCCGCCAGCAGCAGCGGTAGGAACGGGCGCAGGCCGCACGCGCAGGCGAGCCCGAGACCGAGACCGACATAGAAGACGGTGCCGTTCATGAAAGCTGCGCCGCTCGGGTGCCCATGCCGCTGTCTGTGCGACCAGCCCACGCGCACGCGCGCGCGCGCTCGGCTTCGCGAGCATGGTTGTCGCGCGGGGCGCGCGCGTGCGCGCGCGTGGCCGCACGATCGAGTGGATCGAGTGCGCCGGGCAGGGCGTGCTTCAGTGCGCGTGACTGGCTGTTCATGGGCGTTGCAGCGCGCGGCGCCGCTCGTAGCGTGCGCTACCGTGCGAGGGCCATGACGATAGACAACGTCTCGGGCGGCGGCTCACAGCGCGAGGGCCTCGGCCGGCGCGCGCGTCCGGCGGCGCATGAGCTGGAGCGCTATGAGGCTCTGTTCGCGACGCGCACGCGCCGCATGCGCTCGTCGGCGATGCGCGACATGTTCGCGCTGACCGAACGGCCGGAGGTCATCTCGCTGGCTGGTGGCCTGCCGGACACCTCGACGTTCGCGCCCGAGCTGTACGCGAAGCTGATGTCGCAGATCGCCGCGACGGCGACCGCGCGAGCGCTGCAGTACGGGCCCACCGAAGGGATGCAGGCAGCGGTCGACTGCATCGTCGAGGTGATGGCCGCCGAACGGACCTACGTGGACCGCGAGGACGTGATCGTCGCCACCGGGGGCCAGCAGGTGATCGATCTGGTGTGCAAGACGCTGATCGACCCGGGCGATGTGATCGTGGCCGAGGCGCCGACCTACCCCGGCGCGGTGCCGACGTTCGGCGCCTATCAGGCCGACGTGGTGCAGGTCGAGATGGACGCCGACGGAATGCCGATCGACGAGCTCGAGTCCGTGCTCGACCGGCTGGCCCGCGAGGGCAGACGGCCGAAGTTCATCTACACGATCCCGAACTTCCAGAATCCCGGCGGAGTGACGATGTCGCTGCCGCGGCGCCGGCGCCTGGTCGAGATCGCGCGCGAGCGCGAGCTGCTGGTGCTCGAGGACAACCCGTACGGGCTGCTGCGCTACGAGGGCGAGCCGCTGCCCACGCTGTACTCGCTGGACGCGCACAACGGAAGCCCGCCGAGCCACGACGACGGCACCGGCGCCTCGTCGGACCTCGTGATCTACCTGGGCACGTTCTCGAAGATCCTCGCTCCAGGTCTGCGGCTGGGCTGGGCGGTGGCGCCGCGCCCGGTGCTGGAGAAGCTCAACCTCGGCAAACAGGGCGCCGACCTGTGCAGCTCGCCGGTGACACAGCTGTTCGTGGCCGCCTACTTCGCCGAGCGCACGCCGGCGGGCGGGCCGGCCTGGATCGACTACGTCGAGCGTCAGAAGGATCTCTACCGGGGCCGGCGCGACGTGATGCTGCAAGCGCTGGCCGAGCACTTCGGCGAGCAGGCACGCTGGACCGAGCCGCAGGGCGGTCTGTTCGTGTGGGCCACGCTCGACGGCGTGGACACCACCGATCTGCTCGCGCGCTGCAGGGACGTCGCGTTCGTACCGGGCCGCGCCGCCTACGTCGACGAACGCAGCGGCGCCAGCTCGATGCGGCTGAACTTCGCCGGCTCGCCCGAGCATGAGATCCGGGAGGGAATCAGGAGGATCGGCGCGATCGTCGACCGCTCGATCGACACGGGCCTGCTGAAGGCCCTGTCGGCCGGCTCGGCCGCACGCTCCGACTCCGCTGCACACCCCGACTCCGCTGCACACCCCGGATCTGCTTCACACCCCGGATCTGCTTCACACCCCGGATCTGCTGCACGCTCGTCGTCGCCCGCGCCCGCTCAGGCAGACGCTGTCGGGCGTCCCGAAGCCAAGCATGCCCAAAGCGACGACCTCGACAGCGACGCCGAGACGGACACCGCCGACGTGCTCGAGCTGCCCGGCCGATCACAGCGGCGGGCGCGACGAAGCCAGGATCGGTGACGGCCAGGCTGCAGGTGGTGAGCGCGCGGCGCGGCCCCAGCAAGGTCGCCGTGCTGAAGGGCGGGTCTTCGTTGGAGCGATCCGTCTCGCTGCGCTCGGGCGCCCGCACACAGCACAGCCTGCGCGGACTTGGACACGAGGTGTGCGCAATCGACGCAGGCCCGCAGCTGGTGGAGCAGCTGACCGAGGCGGCGCCCGACGCGGCGTTCGTCGCCCTGCACGGAAGTGATGGGGAGGACGGGACCGTACAGGGGCTGCTGGAGACGCTCGACATCCCCTATACCGGCTCTGGGCCGGCGGCGTGCATGCGTTGCACCGACAAGTCGCTGGCCAAGTACATAATGCGCGACGCCGGGGTCCCGACACCGGAGTTCGCGGCGTTCAAGGAGAGCGCGATCAAGGATCTCGGCGTGGCCAACGTGCTGCCGCGGCTGAAGGACGCGATCGGCTTTCCGCTCGTCGTCAAGCCGGCCCGCCAGGGCTCTGCGCTCGGCGTCAAGTTCGCCCGCTCCGACGAGGAGCTCCCTGGCGCCATCTTCGGCGCGCTGTCCTACGACAGCAAGGTCGTGATCGAGCGTTACATCGGCGGGCGCGACCTCGCGGTGTCGGTCCTCGACGCGCCGCCGTCACCGGGCGAGCAAGCGCAAGCGCCCGTGGCCCTGCCGGTCGTCGAGGCGATCCCTCGGGAAGAGGAGTTCTACAACTACGAGTCGCGCTACGAGATCGGCATGACGACGTTCGTCTGTCCCGCCGCGCTCGACGCCCAAACCACCCAACGGGCACAAGAACTGGCCCTCGAGGTGTACCAGCTGCTCGGCTGTCACGGCGTCGCTCGCGTCGACCTGATGCTCGAGGAGGCCACCGGCGAGCTCGCGGTCCTCGAGACGAACGTCGTACCCGGTATGACCGAAACCAGCCTGCTGCCGCAGGCGGCGGACGCCGCGGGAATCGGGTTCGACCAGCTGGTCGAGCGCATCCTGGCGAGCGCGTTCACGCGCTGAGCGGGGGACTCGGCTAGGACGGATAGTCTGGTGGCGCACCGGGCATGTGACCGGCATCCGGCCTTCTCGGTCGTGGCGTGCTCGCTCCTTCATTGAAGATCGTGACCGCTGCGCCGCCACGACATGTCACCGGGGCCGGCCATCCTGGCCGGCCTTTGGAGGGCGCGTGGCGGGGACGGTACGCGCGGTCGGCCGTCCTTTTGGGCCTCGACCTCGGGTTGCCGGACACGGAGGTCCCGCGCGACTGGCCTCTCGCCGGGCCACGCGCGCGCGGATGCGCCCCTAAAACGACGACCCTTCTCCAGGAGCCTGTCGCTCTCGCTGCTGGGTCCGGCTTTGCCGGCCCGCCGCTGGCTGCCCTACACCGCGGTAGGGATACCGGGGGAGGGCCTGCCCTCCCCCGCCTCTAAGAGTCGCCCGCCGCGAAGTCCTCGGGGGTTACGTGGTCGAGGAACTCCTTGAACTTCTCGACCACGTCCTCGGACTCCTCGACGTCGTGCTCGAACTCGATCGCGGACTCGGCGATGACCTCCTCGGCGGCGTAGATCGGCGCGCCCGAGCGCACAGCCAGGGCGATCGCGTCGCTGGGACGCGAGTCGATCTCGAGCTCGCGCCCGCCGGCGGAGATCGTGATCGAGGCGAAGAAGGTATTCTCGCGCAGCTCGGTGACCGCGACCTGGGTGCATCTTGCATCGAGCTCGCCGAGCAGATCGCAGAGCAGATCGTGCGTCATCGGACGCGGCGTGCCGGCGCCCTGGAGCTTCATCAGGATCGAAGCGGCCTCGGGATGGCCTATCCAGATCGGCAGGAACTTGTTGCCGTCGACCGTCTTGAGCAGCACGATCGGCTGCTTGCCGACCATGTCGAAGCTCACGCCGTAGATGACCATCTCCTGCAAGGGGAACCTCCGAAGGGCTTGGTCAGAGTATAGGTGCCTGCCGGGGGCCGATTGCGCCGGGCGCGGGCTCGGTCAGTCGCTGTTCTGGAAGCTCCAGAGCTTGTTCCCAAGGAAGTTCAAGGGGGTCGAGGCAGCCAGCGCGATCACCTCGGCGGCCACCTTGTCCATGCCGCCGCTCTCGACCAGCAGGCGCAGCACGATCAGGTTGAAGCCGAGCGCCGCGAGACTCACGAGCATGAAGCGAGCGGCCTGGATATGGATCAGCCCATCGCGCGCTTTGAACGTCCAGTGACGGTTCCAGTAGAAGTTGTTGCCCGCCGCGATGATCCACGCGGCCGCCTCCGCGGCCAGGTACTCGACCCCGAGCGCCTTGACGAGACCGGCGTAGATCACGAGGTTGACCGCGTACCCGCTCGCCCCGACCAGCGAGAAGCGCACCAGCTGCAGCCAGTTGGCCGGCCGGCGCATGCCGTGCAGGAGGCGCACGTGCGGCCGCAGCTCGACCGACGCCGAGGCGCTCGCGGGCGCACGATCCACCACGGTCACGTCGTCGCGCATCGGCCCAGGTTAGCCGAGGGTGCGGCCGGGAGGCGACGCACGCGCCCGCGCGCGTACGCGCGTGCGCCCGAGCGCAAGGGCACTGGCGAGCCGGAGCGCAAGCGCACTGGCGTGCCTGGTTCGCCCGCCTCGCTAGCCTGTTCGGGCGTGAAGATCGACAGGTACGTGCCCGTGGCGCTGGGCAGCCTGCTGGCGGCGGCTGCGCTGGCAGGCTGTGGAGAAGCGACCTCGGGCCAGGACCCGGCGCCCGCGGGAGCCTCCGGCCACGACCCGGCGTATGCGTCCGGAGCCAACGCAAGCGCTCCCGCCAAGACGCCGGGAGTGGCAGTTGGCGTCGCCGGCGCCGCGACGGGCGCGGGCGCCCGCGCGATCGTCAAGGAGGTCGCAGACCCGGAAGAAGCGAACAGCTTCCCGCTGCACGGTTCGGTGCACCACGCGTCGGCGGCGACGCCGGCGAAGGCCGGTGAAGTGACGGTCGCGCAAGGCGCCGCCTCAGAAGCCGAAGTGCGCCAGGAGCTCGAGCAGATGCACGCGGCCGCGCACAGCGCCCCGACCACGTCGACCGCCGGCCAGCAGGCGCTCACGCCGGTTCCGGGCGGCGAGTCGATCGGCGGCAACGGCGCAATCCCGATCCCCACGGGCGTGCCGGAAGTGGTGCAGAAGGTGGTGGCCGGCGCGAATGAGATCGCGGACTTTCCATATGTATACGGCGGCGGGCACGCCTCGTTCGTCGACGACGCCTATGACTGCTCGGGCTCGGTCAGCTATGCACTGGCCGCAGGCGGGCTGCTTAGCGCACCAGAGACCTCCGGGCAGCTCGAGAGCTGGGGAGCGCCCGGTCCGGGGCGTTACATCACCGTGTACGCAAACGCCGGACACACCTACATGTACGTGGACGGCATCCTGTTCGACACGGCCGGCCGCAGCGGTGTGTTCGCCTCGCGCTGGCAGGTCGGCTCGGTCGACAACGCCGGCTACGTGGCCCGGCACTGGCCCGGGCTCTAGCGCGAGCGCGGACGGGGAGCGATGGCGGCGCTCTCACTGCTCTTGACGGTCCTTGCTCCGCTGGCGCTCGACGGCGAAGCGGCCGTGGAACACGGCTCGAACGGAACCACCCTGGGAGTCCTTTCGGCCGTGTCGATCGTCGGCGGATACGTCGTGCTGTTCCTGCTCTGGAGGTATGTCTTCAGCGCCAAAGCGCGAGCCAAGCGCGAAAAACCGCCGGACTAGTGCGAGAGAGTGATCTTGCTCAGGACGGTGGTGAGATTGCCCGCAGAATTGCGCACGATCAGTCTCACAAGCAGCGAGGCTGAGCGCAGATGGCGCAGACGCTTAGCCGTCGCCTTGCTGAAGGTGATCTTGAGCTTGCTGTGACCACCCTTGGTCGTGACCACCAGGGCTTTGGCGACCACCACCTGCTGGGGCGTGCCCTGCGGCAGACCGGTCGCGAGCGGGTGGGTCAGGCCCACGCGCTTTCCGACCGAAGCCGCGAGCAGCACCTGGAAGTTGCCGGCGACCTGCTGGTTCACGGAATAAGTCACGACCAGACCGCCCTGCAGCGCTCGCGAGAGCGAGTGTGATGCGACGGCCGCGCTCGCCACCGGAGGCGTCGTCGGGGCTTGGCCGGAGCCGCCTGAGGACCCGGTGCCGCCACTCCCGCCGGAACCGCTGGTGGCGTTCTGCGCCGAGCTACCGGAAGAGCTCGAGGAGCCCGATCCGCCTGAGCCTCCTGGACTTTCGGAGCCACTTGTGCCTTCCGAACCGCCCGATCCGCCCGATCCGCCTCCAGATTTGGGCGCGCTGCACGCGCCGGGCGTGCTGCTCGACGGCGGGGGTGTGCCGTTGACGGTGATGACTTCGCTGAAGCTCCGCACGTTTTCCGCGCTGTCGATCACGGTCAACGTGACTTCGCACTTGCCGCCGTACTGGTAGGCGTGGAACACGCTGGCCGCCGTCGCGCTCGTGCCCGAAGCAACCGAGCCGTCGCCGAAGTTCCACTTGTAGATCGTAGGTGTGAACGGCTCATCGGCCGGAAGACCGCTGGCAGCGTCGAGCGTGATGTTCGAGGTGGTCCCGTCGAAGGCCACGACATCTCCGGTATTGACCGGATTCGGGGCGGTGAAGTGTGGTTCGAGCGTCACACCCTGCCAACACTCGTCACGGTGGCGCGAAGTCACCCCGGTGCTGTTGAAGCCCCATGAAAGATAGTAGTTGCCGCCGTCGATCGTCTCGTTGAATTCGCTCGCGGCGTGCGTGGCCTGGTTGGCTTTGGGCGTCGTTTCCGGCGGCGGTCCGAAGCCCCACTGGCACATATCACCCTGTTCGGCGTCGGTGCCTTCCTGGTACCAGCCATTCAAAAGCGGATTGACGACCACGTTGCGCTGCTCGATGCTGAGGTCGTTGATGATCACATCGGCGAGGCCTCCGGCGTAGTTGCTGCCAAACAGACTCGCGCCCTGAGGTTGGTTGGGCTCGTTCAGCGGTTCTCTGTTTGCCTGACACGGATAGACGGCAGGCGCCACATCCGAGGTGACCAGCGGGCTATAGGACTCGATGAACTCGCCGGCATCTCCAGCGACCCAAGGCTGCACCGCATAGATGATCGGTTCAGCTTTGCCCGCTTCGGTCGTGACGGAGTGATATCCGCAAAAACCTGTGTGAGCTTCTTGTTCTTCTTCCTCGCGCCGTTCAGGTTCCGTAGTGGCGACGGCCGGGTTCGGTTCCGAGCATTCCCCGCCGGTTTCCTTTGTACAGACGGTTACGCCCGGTGGAGTGAGAAGGTAGTAGACCGGCGTGCCCGTGGCACCCGGCAGCGCACCAGATTTGATCACTCGCTCTAGCTCAGTGCGAATCTGCTGGTCGGTTATACACGTGATTTCCGCCGGCGCGGTGCAGTTTTCCGAGGTCGGGTAGGTGTCTTTGTCGGCATAGCCGCCGCGGAAGGTCGACTGATTCGCGGCGCGGCCGGTCGAGTCCGTGTATTGAGAGTCGACGGCGAAGACGTTTTCGAGCGTTCCACTTTCCGTGCCCACTTGCTGAAAGTACTGTTCGATGAGCCGCTCCCATTCGCCGAAGTAGCGTTCGTCGGGATCCCAGAAGATCACGTAGGCATCGGACGAGTGAAGCACGGGCCCACCGTGATACTGAAGCGGCAAGTTCGGATTCACGGTGGGTTCCTGCCGGCGCTGGATGCCGAGCCCTTCCGACGTCCTGACCGCACCCGCGGGGGCCGCTGCGCACAGCGCCAACACGAGCATCGCGGCCAGCAAGCCAGCCAGGTGCCAGCGGCCGCTCGCCGGCCCGCTCACCGGCCCGTGCAGCGCACCGGAGGGCCCGTGCGACGGCCCTGCGCACTTGGGCGCCGGGCGGACACGCAGCCGAGAGGAGCGGGGATGAAGCCTCACGCCAGCATCATCGGCAGGCGCACCCAGATGCCTTAGCCCCGAACGGATGCCCTGGCCCGTATCCACCGGTGCCGGGATCGAGCACGGGCCCTGGCCGGCCCGGCGCAGCCGCGGTGGACGAACGAACAGGTGGACGAACCCAAAGCCAGCGTGTACGATGCGGCCCGACGCCAGGGTCTGGCGGCGTCGGGGTGTAGATCGCGGAGTCGGCTTCAGAGTCGGCTTGCCAGACCGCGTGCAAGCAACGAGGGAACGCAGGGGAGCGGCGAGCATGGGTGACCGAGCGGTGCCACGGACGGAACACGAGCGCGTCAGGGGCCAATTCGCGTCGATCCGGGTCGCGCCGACCATTCGGGCAGCCCCTGCGATCCGGCCCGCGCCCGCGATCGGGGCCGCGCCGACGAGCCGGACCGCGCCGGTCGCCGCGGGCGCTCTGACGGTCACGCTGCTTGTACTGCTGCTGACGGCGATCACGGCGAGCGCCGCTGCGTCCAACGGAGCATCCGCTTGGGGGCTCAACAGCTCCGGCCAGCTGGGGAACGGAACCACCACCAACAGCAACGTCGCGGTCGAAGTCCATGGGCTGAGCGCGATCACCGCCGTCGCCGCCGGCTCCAAGCACAGCCTTGCACTGCTCAGCAACGGCGAGGTGATGGCCTGGGGGGGCAACGAATATGGTCAGCTCGGCAACGGCACGACCACCGAGAGCGATCTGCCGGTCGCGGTCAAAGAAGCGGACGGCAAAGAACTGACCGGCGTAACGGCGATCGCCGCGGGAACCTGGTCGAGCTACGCGCTGCTGAGCAACGGCACGGTCATGGCCTGGGGCATGAACCGTGAAGGCGAGCTCGGAGACGCGACCACCGCCAACAGCGACCTGGCCGTCCCGGTGAAGGAATCTGCCGGCAAAAGCGCCAAAGCCCTGGACGGCGTGAGCGCCATCGCGGCGGGCGGCGAGCACACGCTGGCGCTGCTCGGCAACGGCAAGGTGATCGCCTGGGGCGACAACGAATACGGAGAGCTCGGCGACGGCAAGACCGCCAAAAGCGACGTTCCGGTGACGGTCTCGGACCTGCCCCCGGCGGGCGCCTCGGTCAGCGCGATCTCCGCCGGCGCCGAACACAGTCTCGCGCTGCTGAGCAACGGCACAGCCATGGCGTGGGGCGACAACGAAGCCGGCGAGCTCGGGATCGGCTACAAGGAAGTCAAAAGAGAAGGCGAAGTCGAATACGTCGAAATCGAAAAAAGCACCGTTCCGGTCCCCGTCGAGAACCTCGCGGAAGCCACGGCCCTGTCAGCTGGAGGTGGGTTCAGCCTGGCGTTGCTCAGCGACGGCAGCGTCATGGCATGGGGCAGCAACCTCAACGGTCAGCTCGGCGACGGCACCTCCGGCGGGGTCGCCGAGACGCCCCAAGCGGTTCAGGAACTCGGCGACGTCTCGGCGATATCGGCGGGCGCTCATCACAGCCTGGCGCTGCTTCGCAACGGCACGATCATGGGCTGGGGCCTCGACTCGAGCGGGCAGCTGGGGGACGGCGGCGACACCAAGGCCGAGCTGCCGGTCGCGGTCAGCGGACTCGCATCGGTGGAAGGCGTCGCGGCGGGCGGTGCGCACAGCCTCTCGTTCGGAGCCCCGCCTCCGACCGTGACCGGTGTCGAACCCGATACCGGCTCGTTGGCCGGCGACGCGAAGGTGGAAATCACCGGCACGGGCTTCACCGGCGCGAGCGCCGTCGCCTTCGGCTCGACGCAGGCGCTCGAATTCCACGTCAACTCGGCCACCTCGATCACCGCCACCTCGCCGCCGGGCAGCGCAGGCACGGTCCACGTGACGGTCGCCGGGCCGACCGGCACCAGCACGGGCGTGCCCGCGAGCGACTTCACCTATGTCGCTGCGCCTGCTGTCACCAAGGTCTCACCGAACAAGGGGGCGAGCGCTGGCGGCACCACCGTGACGATCACCGGCACGGGCTTCACCGGCGCGAGCGCCGTCGCCTTCGGCTCGACGCAGGCGCTCGAATTCCACGTCAACTCGGCCACCTCGATCACCGCCACCTCGCCGGCGGGCAGCGCGGGGGCCGCCGATGTCAGGGTCACCACACCGTCCGGGCAGAGCGAAATCGTCTCGCATGATGTCTTCAAGTACGCGGCCCCGACGATCACGAACATCAGCCCCGACGCTGGCCCCTTGGACGGCGCCAGCGTGATCATCACGGGCACGGGCTTCGGCGTCGGCGCGAGCGCGACGACGTTCAAGTTCGGCAAACTGGCGGCCGCCACAGTCGACTGCGCGTCGAGCACTGAATGTGAAGTGCTCGCGCCTGCCGCCAAGAAGGCGGGCGCCGTGGAAGTGTTCGCCACGGTCGACAAACTGAAAAGCAAGAAGACCCCCCCGGCGGACCGCTTCACCTACGAATGAGACCCGGCCGCTCGGCTAGCGCGGCCGAGCTGACCGGACTACTCCTGGGCTGATTCGACGGCGCCGGATGCGCTCGCGATGACCTCGTCGCGAGCGAGCGCTCGCGCCAGCGCAAATAGCCGGGACCGGTGTTGCGAAGCCAGACCGGTGTCAGCGGCGTGGCGCCCCTCAGCCCGACTCCGAAAGCGCGCAGCTCGAGCTCTTGCGCGAGCGTCCAGCGGATGCCGAACCGCCGTCTCAGCAGCGCCGGCAGCAGCCCGGCGCTCGCGACCCCGAGAAACTGGCCGAGCGGCCTCCATGCCAGCGCCCACGCGGCCGGGAAGCGCTCCGCTGGACCGGGTGGCGCCGGACGTGCCAGGGCGCTGAGCACTTCATCGACCGCGGCCGTGTGCTCGAGCCTACGCTCGACCATGTCGGCGTAGTAGCTGCGAAATGCCTCCCAGTCGGCTGGCGGCTCGCTCGTGCGAATGCCGAGCAGCCTGCCGAGCGAGCGCCACTCCCCCCAGAAGCGACTGCGCTGCTGCTCGGTGAACGGGCGACCGAAGCGCTCGTGGGCTGCCACTATCGCCTCTGCGAGGGTGGCGTGTACCCAGGCGTATGCCTCCGGCTCGAGCGCTCGATAGGGCCTGCCGTCGGGCATCGTGCCGCGAATCCGGCGATGTAGCAGGCGAATCCGGCGCCCCATCTGCGCCGCCGCGTCGGGACCGCCGTAGACCATCGTGTACGTGTAGTCGAGCGTGCGCCATAGCCGGCCCCACGGATCGCGCCGGAACTGCGAGTGCTCGGTGACGCCCGCGCCGACCGTGGGATGGGACACCTGCAGGAGCAGCGCGTACCCGGCCGCCGGCAGCAGGCGCGCGTCGCTTGCGCGGCGCCAGGTGATCGTCCCGGGACCGGGGGTAAGTCGCGCCCATTCCTGGGCCGGGGGCATGATCGAACCAGGCATCGAGGCTCCCCGCACACGGTAGGACGATCGCGCCCCGCGCGCTCGCATCCCAGGCGCCGATCGCGCGCCCCTCAGAACCCGAATCGCGCCCGCACGCGCGCGAACCGAGCCGCACGCACCAGTGCGCACTCTTTGCCGCAGGCCGTCTACGATGGATGGTGTAAGCGATCAGTCTGGCGTGACAGGGGCTCACGCAACGGGTTGCTGGGCGGGGAGTCTGCATGGGCAAAGCTGGAACCAGTTCGGGGATCGCGTGGCGAGCGGGAGACGCCACCAGGAGCGCCGCTGATCGCGAAGGGCGCGCCGCGGTCCTGTCGGCGGCCGGCCTTTACATAGTCGGTGGCAGCCTCACGGCGACGGCCGTGCTGATTCCCGAAGTCAGCTCGCCGGCTGGCGTCATCTTCGTCGGCGCGACCGCGCTGGCGACCGCTGCCGGCCTGCTGATCGCCGTCACCCGCAAGCGCGGCGGGCTGGCGCTCGCGTGCGCCGCCGACCTCTGGGGGGTGGCGTTGATCGTCGTGCTGTGTGCATCGACCGGCGGCGCCACCAGTCCGTTCGCGTTGCTCTACATGTTCGCGATCGGCCACGCGTCGGCCTTCCAGCCGCGCGGCCCGCTCGCCCTGGTCGCACTCGCCTGCCTGGCGGGATTCCTCGCCCCGCTGGCCTACGAAGACGTCTCGTCGACCTACGTGCCGGTGGCGTGCGTTGGAATCGTGCTCGCCTTGCTGGGTGCAGGAGTCGTGCACTATGCACTGAGCCGCGTGCGCGAGCAGCGCCGGCGGCTGGAATTCTTGATCGCGGCGACCGCCGAGCTCGACACGTCGCTGGATCCCACCGAGACGCTGCGCAGCTTCGCCGACGCCGCCGTGCCCGAGTTGGCCGAGCTGTGCGTGATCGACCTGGTCGGGCGCGACGGCTCGATCGGGGACACGATCGCGGCCTCGGTCGACCCCACGGTGGCAGCGGGCATCGAGCGCATGCGCCGCGCGAATCCCCTCGAGATCGGCGGCAGCCATCCCGTCGCGCAGGTGCTGAGCAGCGGCGCCCCGAGCGTGATCGACGACCTCACCGACGAAGCCGTCCTCGCGCAGACGGCCCAGAGCGACGAGCATCTGCGCTTCATGCGCGACGCCGGCTACCACTCGGCGGCGGTCTTCCCGATGAACGCACGCGGGCGCACCCACGGCGCGATCTCGTTCCTGCACGTGCGCAACAACGCTCGCTACGAGCCCGAGATCCTGGCCGTGCTCGAGGACCTGACCGACCGTGCCGCGCTGGCCTTCGACAACGCGCGCCTGTACGAGGAGCGCAGCCACGTTGCCCACACGCTGCGGCGCAGCCTGATGCCCGCGGTCCTGCCGGTCGTGCCCCGTCTCGAGCTGGCGAGCTACTTCCGCCCGATGGGCGCGGGCAGCGAAGTCGGAGGCGACTTCTACGACGCCTTCGGCGATGATCGCAGCTGTTGGCTGATGGTCGGCGATGTTTGCGGCAAGGGCGCCGAAGCGGCGGCACTGACGGGGTTTCTGCGTCACACCACGGGCGCCTACGCCCGCGAGGCCACGAGCCCCGGCAGCGTGCTCGCGCACGTCAACCGCGTGATGCTCGACCAGGACTTCGACGGTCGCTTCGCCACGGCGATCCTCGTGCGCCTGCGCTTCGACGGTCCCGACGTCGTGGTCACGGCTGCGTCAGCGGGACACCCGGCCGCGCTGATCGCGCGCGAGGGCGGCCCGGCGGCCGAGTTCGGCGACCGCGGCACCCTGCTCGGAGTGTTCTCCGATCCCGTGATCGAGGAGACCACGACGACGCTCGCGCCGGGGGATGCGCTCGCGCTCTACACCGACGGCCTGCTCGAGGCGCATGCACCGGACCGCACGGTCACCCCCCAGGAGATGATCCGGCGGCTGGAAACCGCTTCGCCCCGGCTGGCTCAGCAGACGATCGATGCGCTGATCGGGCTGGTGGACCTGAACGCCGACGTCCGCGACGACATCGCCATCCTGGCAGCACGCGTGCGGGGAGCCACGGGCGCCGACGCCGGCGCGCGCGGCCAGCACGCGCGCGACTCCGAAGTCACGATCACAGCCACGCCCAGCGGCCTGCGCGCGTCGTCCTAGGGCGCATCGGCCCGGCGTTCTCATCGAGCCCATCGGCCCTGGGGTCTTCATGGGGCGCCATCGGCCCTGGGGTTTTCATGGAGCGCCATCGGCCCTGGGGTTTTCATGGAGCGCGATCGGCCGGGCGCTCACCCGGAGCGCCATCGGCCGCGCGCGCTGACCTCTGCGCGGGCACGATCGTCGTGCGGCAGTCCCCCGTCGCGGCCACCAGCCACGTCGCCGGGGGGGATCACTTCGACGACTTCGAGTGATGCTCGCGCCGCGGGATCACGCGATCGACCTCGACGACCGCGCCCGACTGCGTGTCCGGAAAGACAACCACGACCGTCGGCGCGCCCCCGAACCACGCGCTCATCTCGCCGACGCCGACATACTCGGCGGCGCGCTGGGTGCCGTCGCCCTGGATCACCCAGACGGGCTCGCCCCGATGGAACTGACCATCGCCGATCTCGCTCATCGCGCGACCAGCATAGTGCCCTGCAGTCGATCGCGCCGATGCTCGCCATCGTCGCGGTGCGCGTGATCAGCGATCTCCTTGCCCACCTCGGATGGCGACAGGCCCCCGCGCACGTGCCGTCATGATCGCGCCCGCGGCAGACGAAAGCACCGCTTGCGGGGTTAACATCGGACGTCATGGCGACTCAGGGGATCCGTGCCGCGCTGGAGGAAGGGCAGCCGGGCGGCGCACAGGGGCAGGGGAGGAGATGGCCGCGGCTTCATCTCAGGCGCATCCTGATCGGCGTGCTGATCATCGTCATGATCGGCGCCGCCGCGACGCTGTTCGGATGGGATCTGAGCGGTTGGCTGGAACACGTCTGGAACACGATCACTTCGATATCGATCGGCTATCTGCTGGCGGCGCTTGCGCTCGTGACCATCCAAACGACCACGACCGCGTATGCGTGGTACTCGATCCTGCGGTTTGCCTATCCGGCGTCGAACGTCAGCTGGCGGCAGGTGCTCGCCTGTTACTCGACGGCCGTGGCACTCAACTTCGTGCTGCCGGCAAACCTGGGAACGCTGGTGATGCTCGTGATGTACACGTCGATCATCGTGGCCGCCACCTTCGCCGGGATTCTGGCCGCGTATGTGGTTCAGAAAGCGTTTTACACGGTCATCGGAATCTTCACTTATGTGTACCTGTTCGCCACGGTGGGCGGTTCGTTCAGCCTGCAGCTCGGCTTCGTGAAGAGCCACCCATGGGCGTTCGTGATCTTTCTCGTCGGCGCGGGAGCGTTGCTGTACATGGTGGCGCAGACGCTGCGCGAGCGGTTGCGCAAATGGTGGGAGGAGGCGAAGGTCGGCGGCCGCATTCTCACCAAGCCGAGGGCCTACCTTGGACGCGTCCTGCTGCCGGAGGTGATCAGCTGGTTTGCGATGCTCGGGATCATCGCGGTGTTCCTGTCCGCGTATGACATCCCGGTCAGCTTTCACATCTTGATGCGCGTGGTCGGGGGGAACTCACTCGCCAACATGACGTCTGTCACGCCTGGCGGCGCCGGCGTCGTCCAGGGGTTCAACGTGCTTTCTCTGAAAGGCATCACCAGCGCGAGCAATGCGACCGCCTACTCCGTGGCCCAGCAGCTGGTCGTCACGGCCTGGAGCCTGCTGTTCGCGATCGTGATGGTCGCCTGGGCCTTCGGCTGGTCCGGCGGCAAGATGCTGGTCGAGAAGTCATACGGGGAGGCGCGCGAGAAAGCGGCAGAGCAGTCGGCCGAGCGCAAGCAGAAGCGCGAGACCAAACGGCGGGAGCGCCGAGAGGCACGGGCTGAGACCCGCGGCAGGCGCGCCCACCGCGCGCGTCCGTCGACTCACGACGATCCTCCATCGAACGGCCCGCCGCCCGACGACTGATTCGACGGACCATCAGCGAACGTCCACGGGCACGGGCAACAGACACGCGTGACGGACAGGCGACGCACGGTGCGACGCCGCGAGCGCCCACGCAAATGCCGACGCCGACGCCGATCCCAATGCCAACGCCACCACCGACGCCGACGCCGACGCCACCACCGACGCCGACGCCGACGCCGACGCTACCGCCAACGCCGACGCGACCGCCAACGCCGACGCTCAGCTCAGCAGGCCGCTCAGTCCGCGGATCAGCAGATACACCCCCGCGGCCAGCGAAGCCACGATCGCGAGCACGCGCCCGTTTCGCACAAACCACAGGTTCAAGCGTTCGAGCTCGCTGGCGGCGCGCTCGGGCACGATCAGGAGCATCAGCATCGGCAGCTCGATCAGCCACAGCATCACCGCGACGGTCACGGCCAGCGCGGCCAGTTCGCTGCTCGTCGACAGGCCCGCATCTGCAATCGTCTTGACCGCGGCGATGTAGATCGGCGAAGGCAGCGCGTACAGCGTCAAGCCGAGCACGAACGCCAGCCGGCGACTGCTCAGGTAGCGCTCGATTTTCGACGGCCCGCCCGACGAGGATTGGGCGGAGCCGGCGCCGGCCTGGCGGGGGCGTTTGCGGTACAGCCACGCGCCCAGCGCCAGCAGGCCGACGCCGATCGCGAGGTCGACCGCGGCGCTCGGGCTGTAGTGGCTGGGGCCGTTGATCCCCAGCTCGACCAGCAGCAGCAGCATCACAGCGCCTATCGCGTACGTGATCAGCAGCGCGGCCAGCACGAACGCGAACACGCGCGAGCGCACCTGCGAGCCCCGGCCGAGGGCGATCACGGCCGCTGCCGCCGGCGGATAGATCGAGGCGCCAAACGCCAGCGCGAGAGCCTGTGGCGGCATCTCAGATCACGGCCCGCGACACCGGCGGGACTCTGGCAGACCGTCCGGCGGCGCCCGCCTGGCCGCCCGCGCCGACGGCCTGCGCGAAACTACGTATCCGGCGGTCGCAGCCGCCGCCTAGCATCAAGCCTGCCACCGCCAGAACAGGAGACGAGATGAGCGACAGACCGGTTTTCCTATACGCCGCCACCTACGGCGATCGCCAGGACGCGTTCGCCGACTACGAGACCCTGCTGGATCTCCACGCGGAGAAGCTCGTGGGCACCTATGACGTGGCGCTGGTCACGAAGGATCCCGACGGCAAGGTCCACGTCGAGAAGCACGAGAAGCCGACCCAGCACGGCGCCTGGGGCGGTATTGCCGTCGGCGCGCTCGTCGGCGTCCTGTTCCCACCGTCGATCGTCGGAGCGGCGGCCGTCGGCGGAATTGTCGGCGGGGTCGGCGGCCACCTGCGCAAGGGCATCTCGCGCGGCGACGCCAAGGAGCTCGGGGAGCTGCTCGAAGGCGGCGAGGCTGCGCTGGTCGTGATCGGCGAGTCGCGCATCGAGGAGCAGCTCGAAAAGGCCCTCACGCACGCCATCAAGGCGGTCGAGAAGGAAATCGACGCCGACAGCGCCGAGCTCAAGCGCGAACTCGAGGCGGCGGCCAAGGAAGCCACCGCCAGCTGACCGGCTGGCCCCACGAGCGGCCCCGATGAGCCGCCCCTACGCGCCGCCCGCGCGCACGCGCGCGTGCGCCGCGGCTTGCGACCCGAGCCGCTCGACCATCACCCGATAGGCCGCGGGCGCCGAGTCGATCAGCACGTAACCGCGACCGAGCTCGCCGGCGACGGCGCCGAGCGTGCCGCTTCCAGCGAAGAAGTCCAGACACCAATCGCCTGGGCGCGTCGAGGCCAGCACCATACGGCGCACGATGCCCTCTGGCTTCTGTGTGGGATACCCGGTCTTCTCGCGCCCGTTGGTCGGCACGATCGTGTGCCACCACACGTCCGTCGGCAGCTTGCCCTTCGCGGCCTTTTCGGCGGTGACCAGGCCGGGAGCCATGTAGGGCTCGCGGTCGACCTGCTCGGAGTCGAAGAAGTAACAGCTCGGGTCCTTGACGTACACGAGGATCGTGTCGTGCTTTGCCGGCCAGCGGCGCTTGCTGCGAGCCCCGTAGTCGTAGGCCCAGATGATCTCGTTCAGAAAGCAGCCCCGTCCGAACACCTGATCGAGCAGGAGCTTGCAGTAGTGGGCCTCGCGATAGTCGATATGCAAATAGAACGTGCCGCTGTCGGTGAGCAGGCGCCGGGCGTGCACCAAGCGCGGCTCCAAGAACGCCAGGTAGTCCTCGAAGTCATCGGCATATGAGGATTCGCCGAGCAGCCGCGTCTCGAAGCGCCTGCCCTGAAAGCCGGTCCGGTCGCCGTCCGGCGCCGCGGTGGTCGCGAGCGAACGACGCGTCTGGCGTCTGCCGGTGTTGAACGGCGGGTCGACGTAGATCATCTGAAACGATCCGTCGTCGAGCGTCGGCAGGATCGCGAGGTTGTCGCCTAGCAGGATCCGGTCGCGAGATGTCACGGTCGGCCAACTCTAGGACCTGCGAAGGCAGACCGTAGGCTGCCTGCTCAGCGCTGTCCGGGGCCGGCCGCACTCTGGTCGCCGCCGCCGAGCGCGACGCTTTCGCGTGTCAGCGTTCTGACCACCGCACGCCCGCATGTTGGCGCGCCGTGTCATCGTGACGGCCCTCCCGTTCGCCTGTCGGGAGCACGAGGAGGGGCAGCGGAGGCCCACCGGCCACGACCCGCCCCCCTGGCGTGGTCCGGTGGCTTCCGCTGATGGCGCTCGTGATGTACGCGCCGAGCGCTCATCCGGGAGTCGGACTGCTCGGCAGGCGTTTCGCAGGGCTAGTCGCCTTTGACGGTCGATGGCTTGACCGTCAGCCCCGGCGAGAGCGCCTCGAGCTCGAGCAGCTCGCCCGGTGGGCCGCCGGCCAGCAGCCAGCCGTGCTCGTCCGAGCGGACCAGACCCCGTTTTGCCAGCTCGCTCAACGCGCTGGTGACGGTCGGACGCCGCGCCGCCGCGAGGTCCGCGAGCACGTTGTGGGTGAGACGCAGCGGCAGGCTGACGCAGTCGCTGCGCACCTTGCCCCAGCGCGCAGCCAGATGCCACAACAGCATGTGAACGCGCACGTCCACGCGGGCCTGGTGAACGATCGCCATGTTGACCGCGAGATTGCGCGAGCGCTGCAGCGCGCGTCCGACCAGCCGGGCACTGATCTGCGGATAGCGGCCGAGCCGCTGTCCGAACTGTTCGTCGAGCACGGCCAGCCGCATCGGCTCGATCACACGCCAGCCCGTGCTGAGAGCGAGCGTCGGCGGCTCATCCTCGCCCTGCCACGGGCGCAGCAGATCGCCGGCGCCCAGCAACTCGGCGCCGAACCGCCCGTCCACGCCGACACGGCGGATCAGCAACCCGCGCAACACGAGCAGCCCGATGCTCTCGCCCGCCAGCGAAAGCCGCGCGGCTCGCCATTCTCCGGGCGGGACCGTCGCGGTTCTCGCAAGGCACTCCCGGGCAGCCTGGCTGCGACGCTGCGCCGGCACCGCTCCGGCGAGATCGGGGTCCTCATCGAGGACCCGGCAGACCTCGGAAGCTCGGTGCGAGACGACACCCACATTCGACAATCTGGCAGATCCGGGCCCGCGAGCCTGCCGGATTCGGGCTCGCCCGTGGCCGACATCAGGGCGCATCAGCCGAGCCGCGCACGTGATCTGGCCTCCGGACCATCGTCCGATTTCAGGATCGGATCGGAGCCTAGCGCCGTCGGATCGGACGCGCGCCCCGTCGAATCGGACGCGAGCGTCGCACCCGCCCGCGGCGCAAGCGCCCCGGTCTCTGGCTCCTGGTCGGATGCGAGGATCGGATCGGCCGCCGCAACGGCATCGGCCGCCAACGAAGCGCTCATGCCGGACGCGGTCAGCGCCACCGCCTCCCGCGGTCGCACCGGTTCGATATCGATGCCCCGGCGCAGAAGCTTGGTGGTGTAGATCGAGCCGTAACTGAGACGCTTCGACACCGCCGAGGCGATCCCGGCAGCGAGCATGATCGGCAACACGATGGCGTAGTTGCCGGTCATCTCCATGACGCTCGCGATTGCCGTGAGCGGAGCCTGGGCAGTGGCCGCGAACACACCGCCCATCGCCACCACACCGTAAAGCGCGGGCGGGCCGACCGAGGCCCCGAAGAGATGCTCGGCTACGTCGCCGAAGGCCATGCCGGCCGCGGCCCCGGTGAAGAGCGAGGGCGCGAACACTCCACCCGAGCCGCCGATCGAGAGCGTCAGACTGCAGGCCAGGATCTTGCCGAGCATCAGAGCGAGGACGAACCACAGCGCCTCCTGACCGGCGAGCACTTTGTCCATCACCGGATAGCCGACGCCGTACATCTGCGGCAGGACGAGCAACACGCCGCCAAGCGCGAACCCTCCGACCGCCGGTCTCGCCCACTCGGGCCTGCCCCTCCAGAGCTCGTCGGTGAGATCCTCGAGCTTGTAAAGAAACGTCTTGAAGCCCACGCCGAGGGCGCCCGCCCCGAGGCCGAGCAGGGCGATCAGCAGGTAGGTCGAGTCGTGCGGCGCCGGCAGACCGTGGGGCACCTGGCTGAAGAACGGCGCCGCGCCGAAGAACGCTCTGCCGATCAGATCGGCCCCGACCGCCGCCAGGATCGTCGCGAACAGCGCGTCGAGCGAGAATTCGCGCAGCACGATCTCAAACCCGAAGAACAGCCCGGTTATCGGCGCGTTGAACGTTGCCGAGATGCCGCCCGCGGCGCCGCACGCCACGATTATGCGCATGCGGTCCTCGGGCATGTGCACGAGCTGTCCGAGCGTCGATGCGAGCGCCGAGCCGATCTGCACGATCGGGCCCTCGCGACCGACCGAGCCCCCGGTGCCGATGCACGTTGCCGAGGCGAGCGCCTTGACGACCGTCACGGGTGGACGGATGCGGCCGCCGTTCTCGGCGACCGCCAGCATCACCTCGGGCACGCCGTGGCCGCGCGTCTCGCGCGCGAACCGTTGGATCAGGGGCCCGTAGAGCAGACCGCCGGCGACGGGAATCAGCAGCAGAAACCAAAGACCCAGGCCGGGGAAGTGCAGGCTCGGCGCGTGGCCCTGCTGGCCAAACTGCTGGTAACCGGTTGCCAGCCAAGTGCACGCGTACACCAGCCAGCGGAACGCCACGGCGCCGAGACCGGCGAGCGCGCCCACCACGAGCGCCATCACGACCAGCCCCAGCCGCGCGCCGCCGAGCCACGCCACCGCGCGCCTCGCAAAGAACGACGACATTTGACCACAGTTGCATCGAGAAATGCCGTCGCTCAGAGGCTACGTCAGAAAAGTGACCACAGGGCAGATGCAGCCCTGCACACGCCAGATGTGGTCCGAGTTCGGAGTGACCGAATTACTGGATCCGCGGACACTGCGTACGCGCGGGCGGCAGGGCGCCGCCGCGCGCCGCGCGTGAGCGGCGTCCAGACCGCCGATCAGACCAATGTCCAGATCCCAGATCGTTGATCCAGGACACGGCGGCGAAAGCCCGAGTCCAGTTGCAGGTCACGTTTATGACACCCAGCGCCGCCCTCATGCCCGGCCCGCGCTATCAGTGTGGTGATCACAAACCGGAAAGGCGGCGACTGTGAGAGGTACCTCGAGCGACATCGCGAGCAACGGCCAGCACGAGCCCGGCGGCCCGCGGCGGGCCGATCGCCACGCACAGGCGATCCTCGCGACCGAGATTCGCCGGCTCGCCGGCGCCCTGCGGGTTGGGAGCCGCCCGGCACAAGCGTCCTCGCGCCGAGCTCACGCGAGCCGCTCGCGCGATCCAGCGCCTCAGCAGGGCTCCCGGCGGGGACGCGTCAGGGAGCGTTGAGGCGCGACCCCCAGGAGCGCCGAGACCTGAGATCCACAGGTCGCACGGCGGCAGGCCAGCGCGTCCAGCTGCGTGAGGGTTGATCAGGCGATCAGGTCGCCTACGGTCGAGGCCGTTCGCCAAAGGCCCGTTACTCGCCCGATTGTCGACAATGACCCGCACGAGACAATGACCCGCACGATTTCCACATACTCACACTAATCTGTATAGTTACGTCGGTCGCCACTCTCGGGGCAGGCAGCTTTCATCTGATTCCCGTTCCCTCACGAGCCCTCGGCCTTCCGCACGGCCGAGGGCTCGCTGCTTTCGCGGCCACCTCGCGGCTCAGCCGCGCGTGATGACGAGCTTGGTCGCCGGCTCGACCATCGCCTCGGGCGCGTCGTCCCAGGCAGCGGTGGCGCTCGTGATCAGCTCCGGGCGCAGGCGGCCCGCGGCGGCGAGCTCGAGGATCGCGGGCATCGCGGGCCGCGCCATCGCGCGCCCGATGTGCAAGTGCACTCCGCGGCTGTATAGCTCGAGCAGCGGCAGCGGGGCTTCGGGCTCGAGTTGGGCGATCGAGGTGCAGCGACCGCCCCAATCGGTGAGCCGCAGCGTGGCAACCAGGCCCTCGGCCGTAGCCGTCCCGTCGACGGTGATCGGAAAGGCCCCGAGCGAGCGCTCGGGCGTGCCCTCGATCGCGTCGGCCCCGAGCCGGCGCGCCACCGCGAGCCGGTCCGCATCAGTGTCGACATAGGTAACCGATGCCGCTCCCAGCGCCAGCGCGGCGTCGACCGCATACAACGGGATCGAGAGCGCGCGACCACCGCCGACGACCAGCACCTGCGATGCCGGAAGCTCGGCCAGGGCCGGAGCCACGGTCCGCCAGCCGTCGGCCATGTTGTCGGCGGCGCTCACGATCGCCGCGGGATCGACGGCGTCGGGCAACCGCACGAGCATCGCCTCCGCATAGGGAACCAGCACGGTGTCGCTGAGCGTGCCGCCCCACTCGCCACCGACCGCGCCGAACCCATACATCGACAGCGGCGGCACGCTCTCGCAGCTTCCGGTCAGGCCGCGACGGCAGCGTTCACACGTGCCGCACGAGATCTGAAACGGAACGATCACGCGGTCGCCGGCGGTGAAGCCCTGCGGTCCCTCGATCACCTCGGCGACGCATTCGTGGCCGAGGTGAATCGGCAACGGAAACGGCGTCTCGCCCACGATCATCGGCCGGTCGAGGTCGCACCGCCCGACCACCAGCGGGCGCACCAGCGCCTCGCGTTCATGCTGGCGCTGAGGCTCGCTGGCCTCCTCCCAGACCGGCCGGCCAGCATCTCTGACTACCAGTGAGCGCAGCGCGGGGCCTCTGTGCTCGGACCTGACTCTGTCGCGCCCGCGAGCTTCTGACGATCGGAGGCTCGTTGCCGCGTCACCGCGGGCGAACCTGCAGTCGTCGCGGGGGAGCCGGCCGCCGCCGCCGCGGAGCCGGCAGATAGCGCGAGCGCGGCCGCAAGCACCGCCCCTGGATCGTCCCACATCAGCATGTGACCGCACCGTTGCCATGTCTCGACCGTGGCGTGTACGGGAAGTTGGTCTGTATAGCGCGAGCGTCTGGCCCCGGCGATGTGATCCTGGTCGCCCCATACGATGTGGATGGGCACCTCGACCGGTATGGATTTCCCGTTGAGGAAGCGCAGGCGCCTGGTCTGGCTGAAATGCTCGGGAAAATGCTTCGACGCCAGGGCTGCGCGGGCGGCGACGAGCGCCTCGTGTTGGCCGACCTCGGCGGGCCGGGCCGATATTTGGCGCAGCGCGATGCGCCGTCCGATCCCGGTGCGCAGCGGTGCGAGCGCTCGTTCGCCGAGCAGCTGCCCCGTGCGCCAGTTGATGTCGAGAATCGCATCTGTCACAAGTGGTGAATGTCTGCGCCACAGACCCGCTGGGGCGAGCGCGAGCACGGCGCGAGCGCGTCCGCGCTTGGCGAGCTCCAAGGCCGTCCATCCACCGGAGGAATGCCCTACGACGATCACCCGGCGGAGACCCAGCTCATCCAAGAACGCAGCTATATCGTCGGCCCACGCGGGCGGCGTGAAGGAGCTCGGCGGCGACTGGCCGTGTCCGGGCAGATCCACAGCGAGCACGTCGCGCTCGGCGGAGAGCCTCGGAAGCAGCGGCTTCCAGATGCTGCGCGAGCTGTTGGTGCCGTGCAGGAGCAGCAGGGTCGGGCCCGTGCCGGTCCGGTCGTAAGCCAGCATGTGAGCACGTTTATACCTGATCGAGCGCACGGCCAGATCGCCGGGCCGGCCACACCGCGCCGTGGGTTCGAGACCGAAGCGATGAGCTCCCCCAAGGTGCGTCCACATGTGAAGGCACCCGGTTTCAGTCGACACCGATTCGAAGGTCTCATCACAACATCGGCCGCGATCTCGAAATGCAGATCGCCTCGGAACGCCATCGTCGCGGTCCTGCGCGCTCACGTAACTCCAGTGAACGTTTGGATCGGAACGGATGACGCAAGGGGCGCACGATCGATCCCAGTGATCGTGCGCCCCGGATGCTACGCGGCGCTCGTCGCGCCTTCAGCTCAGGTTTCGATCATGACCTCGCCTAGGTCACTGCCTTCCAGGGTCCAGGTTCCTGCATAGATGACCGGATGGGTTTTCTTGACCTTCGTGACTTCAAAGGTTCCGACATCTGTTTCGCCAAACGGGCCGTTGATCTCGTAAGTGATTTTTCCTTTTGCTTCTTTGACGAACGCGCCCTCGAAGTTCCCGAGCCCTGGGCATCCTTCGCCTTCGTTGACCCAGCAGATGGACGGCGTTTCCCACGTGCGGGATTTTTTGGTGACGTACATCGGCCCGCAGCCTTCGAAATGTTCAGTACAGAGGGTATATTCCTTGGGCTTCATCGTTTTCGCGGACGTGATGCTCGTGTTCGCACCCACCTGGCGAAATCCGGCTGTCGCGGCCTGAGCGGCGGCGTTCCCAAACGCGCAAACGCCAACGGCGCATGCAGCCAGTGCGACGAGGACGCTTCTCCTTGCGTTCATCTCATGCCTTTCTGATTCCCTTATGCCCCCCACGGTATGTGGGCCGGTCGAGGACAGCGTACCCGATCATCAGGGCGCCGTGTGTGATCCTCGGCACCCTCCGTCGGTGAATCGGCACCGTCCGTCGGTGAACACGACGCTTGGCGTAAGGATCCCAACCACCCGCGCACGCCGAGGCCATCCGCAAAGAGACCCCGGAGCCTACGTCCGCAATATGCAATAAATTGAAACGATCATGAACGCGGCTGGATATACGGCGGGCTACGCCGAGGGGCGCGCGCAGACTCTGTTCGGGCGAGTCATGGGACTGGTGGCGCTGACCGTCGGCTTCGCCACGCTCGGCGTCTACCTGGGCCGCAACCTCGGCGGCGCGGGATGGTTCGTGGCGTGGCTGATCGCGATGGGCTGCCTGGTGGGGCTGAACGTCGCGAACGCACGCGGCAACCAGAACCTTGCGCTCGTCCTGCTGATGGTTTTCGGGCTGCTGATGGGCGCCGCGGTGGCCACGACGATCAACTACTACTCAGCCACCGACCCGACCGCCGTCAGGCAGGCATTCGGGGCGACGGCTCTGTTCGTCGGGGGCCTCGGCGCCGGCGGCTACGCGATCCGCAGGGACCTGTCGTTCTTGTACCGGGCGCTGTTCTGGCTGCTGCTCGCGCTGATCCTCGCTGGGATCGTCCTGATCTTCGTCCACATACCGGCCGCCTACACGGCGTACTCGATCTTTGGGCTGTGCATCTTCGGACTTTATACCGTCGTGGATTTCAACCGTCTGCGGCGGGCCGGCAGCGGAGAAGCGATCCCGCTGGCCGCGGGAATCTTCCTCGACATCCTCAACGTGTTCCTGCTGTTCCTGCGGCTGTTCGCGCGCGGCAATTAACGCCTCGCGGCGATGCTGCGCCAACGCCGCGGCGGCGAGATCGACCGGGCCGCAGGCGCCAGTATGCTCTTTGAATGCTCCGCAGGTGGGGGACCAGACTGGCGTTTTCGTTGGTCGGCATCGCGGCCGGTCTGCTGCTCTGCACGGCGGCGCTCAGCAGCTTCTCGGTGAGCGCGGCGGCGCTGGTGGAGGCGACGCTGCTGTTCTGGCTGGTCCACATCGTCGTGCAGTTCCTCGCGCTCAAAGTCCTGATCCGCCAGCCGTCCGTGGCGCTGGCGGGCCTGCTCGCGCTCGCCTCGACGATCATCGCTCTGCTGATCGTCAACGCGATCGTGAGTGGCATGCACATCGGCGGGCCCGAGACCTACGTGCCCGCGACCCTGATCATATGGGCCTGCACCGCGGTCGCGGACGCACTCGGCACCCGTCGGATACGCGACGAGCGAGCCGACCGGCGCGCGGAACGTCGAGACCGCTGAGCTGTGGCTCCCGCGGCCGCGGCGGCTGATCGTTTCGACGATCTTGATGTCGTTCGCGCGCGCTGAGCACTTACGCCTTCGCGTGGCGCGTTAACCACGCGCTGATCGAAGTCGATTAATTGCACGAATCGGCTGGGCACAGGATGACAGCAGGTCGCTCTTTGAACGGGCAGGCGCAGGGCTCGGCTAGGCCGAGTCGACGCCGACCGCGGGGCGCCGGCTCAGCGCGTGACGTTGCATGTCAGCCTCGTGTGCTTTCAGGGCCTCCGGCGCGAGCGTCGCCTCGAGCATCAGCACGGTCGCGCACACAAGTGCCCAGAGCTGCGCGACGAGCGACCACAGGCGCTCTTCCAGCCCCTGATAGCCGACGAACGATTCATGCAACATGAATGTGACGATCCACGCGGCCAGCAGCACGAGCGCGCCGCTCAACACGAGCCGCCCAAGTCTGCTCGGCCAGGCGGAACGGGCGAACGCGAACCCCGTCCCGAGCAACGCGACGTTGATGCCGAGGCTCAGCCACCCGTGTGCGTAGTAATGCCAGGAGAGCGCACCCGCGGCGTCGCGTGACTTGCACACGGCGCTCACAGTCGGTGAGCAGTCCATCTGCAGCGGTCCGACCAGAATCGCGCAGACGCCGGCGAGCGCGAACAGCAGCGGCATCGCCCAGGGCCACGGTCGCGTGCGCAGCGACGGCACCAGCGCGACCGCCAAAGCGATAAAGCCCAACCCCCAGATTCCGACGAAAAGCGCGAACAGCCACGGGTTTGCGGCACCCTGTCGGCCGAGCTCGCTGATGTACTGGCGAACCGCCGAGTATCGAGGTTCGAGCGCCCCGGCGAGTATCCACCCGCCGACGAACACCAGCTGAGCAAGGATCACAGCCCAGGCCAGCAGCCACGTGCGTCGGCGCGCTCGATCCGGCATCGGGGGCCACCCTGCCGGTCTGAGCCAAAGCACAACGTCGCGAAGCACGGTTCCTTACGGATGCTAGCGCCACCTGCATCAGCGGCGAGCGGACCCGTCTAGGCTTTGCTCATGGGGTCGGGGACCAGAGGCCTGCTGGGGGCGCTTGCGGGCGCCGTGGTCGGACTCGCGGGCTTCGCCGCGCCGGCGGCGGGCGCGCCGTCGTGGCTGGCGCCGGTGAGGCTGTCCGAACCTCCCTTCGAAGCTCTCACGCCCCAGATCGCCGGCGACGCTCAGGGCGATGATGTGGCGGTGTGGCGCCGCGACGAAGCGCAAGCCGGCCACTACGTGATCGAAGCCGCGGCCAGGCCGGCCGGGGGCGTGTGGCAGACCGCGGTCGTGATCTCGAACCCCTCCGAAGAATCGTCACTGCCACAGGTGGCGCTCGACTCGAGCGGCGAAGCGCTGGCCGTGTGGTTGGCATACAACGGCAGCGAATACTCGATCCAAACGGCCGCCAGCACAGGGATATCCGGCCCCTGGGGCGCGCCCGGACAGCTCGAGGCGATCGGACCGACGCCGGTCCCCGAACCTCGGCCCGATCTTGCCGTGAACTCGCAGGGCGACGCCGTCGCCGCATGGGAGACCAACACCGGCGCGCCCGGCACGCTGGAAGCCTCGATGAGGACTGCCGGAACGTGGGGGGCGCCCGAAACGATCTCCGCAAAAGCCGTCGACCTGCATCCTGCCGCGGTGGGGATCGACGCCGCCGGTGACGCCACGGCAGCCTGGGAACAGGAAGCCGAAGGCTTCATCCGCGCTACCGTCTCGACCAGGCGCGCCGGTGGGGGCAAATGGCACGACAAGACGGCGCTGTCGCAGACCGGAGGGGAGGCCCACGAAGTGCGGCTCGCCGAGAACGCCGGCGGCGAAGCGGCGGTCGTCTGGGAACGCTTCGAAGGAGAAGAGATCATCGAAGCGTCGGGGCGGACGAGCGCAACCGGCTCGTGGAGCGAACCGGTCAAGCTGAGCGGCACAGAAGCAGGCAAGGGAGAACCGGCCGAGCAGGAGGTGGCCCTCGATGATCACGGCGATGCGGTGGCGGTCTGGTCGCGCTTCGAAGGGACCGAAGACATCGTCGAAGCGGCGCTCGGACGCGTGCCGACATCGACCTGGACCGCGCCCGCGACGATCTCGGGCAAGGGCCGCAACGTCGAAGAGGCTCCCGCGGTGGGGGTCGATGAAAGCGGCGACGCGGTCGTCGTGTGGCCGCAATGGAACGGCGAAGACGAAGTTATCGAGGGCGTATCGGGCAATGCTGCGAGCGCTGCCTGGGGCGCCCCCGTGCAGCTGTCGGCGAGCGGCGAGGAAGCCGACCAACCCGGTGTAGCGCTCGACTCCCAGGGCGATGCCGCGGCAGTGTGGCTGCGCGTCGATGAAGCCTCGAAAGTCGCGCTCGCCGAAGCCGCCGGCTACGACGCGGCGGGTCCGGAGCTGAACGGGCTGACGGTGCCGGCCAGCGGCACCCTGGGGCAGGCGCTGTCCTTCTCGGTCTCGCCGTTCGACGTCTGGTCGGCGATCGGCGCCACGACCTGGAGCTTCGGCGACGGCGCGACCGCCTCCGGCACGAGCGTGTCTCACTCCTACGCCAAAGCCGGGACCTATACCGTCGCCGTCACGAGCCTCGATGCGCTCGGCAACAGCTCGAGCGCGCAGGCGACGATCACGATCGCGACGCCCCTCATCGAATGCGCCCTGTCGAGCGGAGCGTTGCCGACGACGGATACCTGCACGGTGTCGCCGCCGCGTACCACGCCGCCGGGGCACGTGGTGTGCGCCGTGGCGAGCAGGGCGCCGTCGACGGCAGACCCCTGCACGCCCGTCGCGCCCGTCGCGCTGACGCCGAGGATCACGAGCGCACGCCTGACCCACACGCGCTTCCGTGTCTCCAAGCGGGCGACGGCGTTGTTCGCGAAGGCGAAGGCGAAGCCGCCACAGGGCACGGCCTTCCACATCGCCCTGTCCGAGGCCGCGGCGGTGAAGATCGCCTTCCGGCACCGAGTCGGCGGCTTGCGCAGCGCCGGACGCTGCGTGGCCCCGAGCGCGAAGCTCAGGCGCAAGCACGCGAGGCGCTGCTCGCGGACCGTCACGGTGGGCACGCTCGCACGTGCGCACGAGGCCAAGGGCCCCAACAGCATTCCGTTCAGCGGCCGCCTTGGCTCCAAACCGCTGCGGCCCGGCGCCTATCGGGCGGTCATCACGGCCAGGGCGCTGGGCAGAACCTCGAGGCCCGTCACGTTGGACTTCACGGTTGTCGCTTAGGCCATGCCGGCCGACGCGAGCAGCGTCGCCAGCTGCTGAGGCGAGCAGCCGCGCCGGCGCCCTCTCGCAGCGGCGCCGGCAGTCTCGTGATCGCGGCACCGCCGCCGCGCATCGTCATCCAAGGAGCGCGGCGAGCTCCTCGCGGCCGGGCCCCGGAAGCTCGAGCCGCTGGTTCTCGGCGGCGAGCTCGAGCGTCCTCTCGGCAAGGCCGTCCTGCGAGAACGCCTGCCCGAGACGCCTGATGACACCGCGTGAGTCGAGGTAGGCCCGGAACAGGTCGGGGTCATACACGACCGCCGTGCCCAGCGCGTGCCTGAGGGCGCCCAGGCCTTCGCTCGGGGGAGCCGGCTCCAGCCCCTCGCGCAGCGCTTCGATCTCGCGCAGACGTTCGCGGTCCTCTTCAACCGTATCCCGGTACCAAGGAGTCAGCCTCTCCTCCGTGGCCGCATCCCACGCGGCGGCGAACTCCAGCGGATCGTCCAGGTGCGAGCTCGCCACTTCGCGCAGGGCGCGAGCGTGCAGCAGGCCGAGCGCCATGCCGCGCCCGAGCGAGGGGTTGGTGCAGGCCCACGCGTCGCCGAGCAGCGCTACGCCTGCCACCAGCGGCCGGCCGTCGACGAGCGGGCGGCGGTAGCGGTCGAGCACGCCGCCCATCGCCTCGAGCTCGCCGATCGGCTCGCCCTCCAGCCAGTGCGCGTGCAGCGGACAGGCCCTGACGACCGCCGTCCACAGATCCGGGTCGCGCATCCGCTTGAGCATGCGATCCCCGCTCGAGGTCACGAGCGTCACGGCCCAGGTGCCGTTGTCAGCTGGGAGCGTCAGGATCGAGAAGCTTCCCAACGGTGCAAGCAGCGGCCCGAACGTCTGGGGCGTCGTGCCGTCGGACGACCTGAAGTAGCGGCCGTAGTAGATGAACCCCGAATCCTCGGACTCCTCGTGCAGGATTCCCACGTCCGCGTCGCGCAGCCAGCGCGGCAGCTGCGAGCGTCTGCCCATGGCGTCGACGACGAGATCCCCTTGCAGCGTCTCGCCCGACTCCAGGCGCACCCCGTGCACGTGCGGCGTGCCATCGGCAGGGCGCACCGTCAGCTCCTTCACGGCCGCGCCCCGGCGGACCTCCAAGCGCGGCTGCTCGGCCGCCGCCTTGCCAAGGACCTGCTCGAAGATCGGGCGCCGAGCTGTGTAGGTGGCGAAGCGCTGATCGTCCGGCCGAGGTCCCGCCTCGGCGAGATGAGGGGGGATCAGCATCTCCAGATCCAGGCGCGCGGCGCCGGCTGCCACGAGGGCCTCGAGCACATCGGGAAGGTCCTGTTCGAGCACGGCGCGACCCCTCGGCGCAAGGAAGTGGGCAAGCCGGAACTGCGTCACACCGTCGCGATCCCACGTCTCCCACGCCTGATCGAGGGACTCCGGCACCGGCGCAGCGTCGCGCTCGAGCACGGTCACCTCGTGTCCGTCGCGCGCCAGCAGCATCCCGCCGGCCAGCCCGCACACCCCGCCGCCCAGCATCAGGATCCTGGCCATCGGCTACTCACCCATCGCGCTGCGTCTGGCGCTCGGCGCCGCGCGCCGCGACGACCACCCCTGTGGACAGGAAATCGACGAGCAGGCCGCTCACCTCATCGGGCGCATCGAGCTGCATCCAGTGTCCGGGGCCGTCGAGGCGCTCGTAGCGCCACGGGCCGGCGACGCTTGCGGCCGAGCTGGTCATCTGGCGCTCGGTGAGCGCAAAGTCCCCCGAGCTCCAGACCCCCATCGTGGGGACCGGTATGGGTGGGAACTGCAAGCCCGACAGCACGAACCGCTCGGGGGGAACGTTGGCCCGGTAGTAGTTGAGGCCCGGCGTCAGCGAGCCGTTCGCCTCCAGCTCGGCGATCACCGCGTCCTCGTCAGGGTGGCGGCCCCACGCCCGCAAGTTGGCCCAATCGCTGGCCGACAGCCATTGCTCGGCGATCTCCTTGAACTGGAACAGCAGCATGTACCAAGACTTCTCGTTCTGCTCATAGCCGTCGGCGAAGAACGTCGCCGGATGCCCGACCGAAAGCACGACCAGGTGATCGACGCGCTCGGCGGCCACCGACGCCAGGGCCCAGGCCACCCCGGCACCCCAATCGTGGCCGACGACGTGGGCGCGCTCTGCGCCCGCAGCCTCCATCACTGCCAACACGTCGCCGACCAGCCGGTCCATCGTGTAGTCCGCGACCTCCGGCGGCTTGTCCGACCGGCCATAGCCGCGCATGTCGGGGACGATCACCTTGAAGCCCGCCTGCGCCAGGGCCGGCACCTGGTGGCGCCAGAGCCGTCCCGAGTCCGGGAAACCGTGCAGCAGCACGACCGCCGCGCCATCACCGGTCACGGTGTACTCGATGCCGACACCATCAACGTCAACGCGCACGACAACCCCCCTTGGATCTCGGCGACGTAGCAGCTGCCGGCTGAAGCTGGCCGCCAGACGCTCGGTCCGGTCGATATGGCCAACTCAACCCTACGCCAGACGGGCCCATCGTGCCCATCGGTCGCATCGTGTCCGTCGGTCGATCACGGAGTCGTCGAGGGCAGCCGTCCGGTGGGCGCCGTTGATCGGCCACGCGCGCGCCATTAGTCGGCGCACGCGGCAAGATGGGCGCGCGTGCCCCGGCCGTTGCTCGCGTGGGCCGGCCGTTGCTACGTTTAGGCCATGACGCGAGCCAATCCACATCGCCGTCCGGACGAGCTGCCTGACGAGGAGCCGGGTGCGGCTTGGATCACCCACAAGAGCCTGACCGCCGCCGGGATCCCCGGAGCGGCGCACTAGGACACGGTCGTGACAGGTAGCCCATATCGAACGGAGCTCCCGGGCGCGGAGCTCGTCGAGCAAGGTCTCGAGGACTTGGGCGCCGGACGGGAGACCGAGGAGGCGCTGCTTCTCGAAATCGCCGCGCCGCGGCTGCGCGCCCTTGGCGTCGACGTGCGCACCGGCCGAAGCACGAGCGAGGAGTCGCCGGAGCACCGGCTCTATCGGCTGCTCAGCGGGAGCGGCGATGCACACAGCCGTTACAACGCGTTGCTCGCCAGGATCGCCAGCTACGCGCGCGCCGCCGAGCAGCATGCGACCGCCCGTTGACCGAGAGCGCCTGCACGCTCTCGGTCACAAGCTCGGGCAGACAGCCGATACGAAAACGATCGTCTATCTGACAGGCGGCGCGACCGCCGTTCTGGAAGGCTGGCGCGCGTCGACAGTCGATGTGGACCTTCGTTTCGACCCCGACAGCGACACGCTGCTGCGCGCCCTGACACCGCTGAAGGAGGAGCTGCAGATCAACATCGAGCTTGCCTCGCCACCCGATTTCATTCCCGAGCTCCCCGGCTGGCGAGAGCGCAGCCCGGTCGTGTTCGAGACCGGCAATGTGCAGGTCCGCCACTTCGATCCGTACTCGCAGGCGCTGTCGAAGATCGAGCGCGGATTCAACCAAGATCGCGAAGACGTCGCGAACATGCTCGGTGGAGCGCTCATCCGATCCGACCGACTGCTGGAGCTGTACGAGCAGATCGAGCCGGAGCTCTACCGATATCCCGCGATCGACCCCGGCGCGTTCCGAGCAAAGGTCACCAGGGCGATCGAGGAACCGGCGTTGTAATCGGCCACCTGTCGGGCCGCTCACGGCAGGATTTCGACATCCCCCAGTTCCGCGGCGGTGGCGGGTGCGGAGCACGCGACCGCGAGGGACACGGGGGTGTCCTCTATTTCGCTCTTAATCGTCTCGTCCGAGGCGCCAAGCGTCAGCTTGTCCGCACCTTCGACCGTCGCTTCCCAAGGCCCGACGGTGACGGTTCCTTCCGCCGGCAGCTTCAGCGTCACGGATTTGCCGTTGTGAATGGTGGTCTTCGAAAGGATCGCCGGTTTACCGCCAAACACGTTCACCGTTGACGGGAGGGCGTCGCTGCTTTTGACGTTGAGCGTCGAGACGCTCAACTGCAACCAGCGGGCGCCATCGGCGTAGAGCTTGTCCACGACCGTGGCGGGCACCACGAGCGTGCCGCGAGCGATCGCGGTGAAGCTCGTCGCGACGTCCCGTCTGACGGGCAGGGTGGTCGTCATCTGTCCCGTCCACGTGCTGGCGCCGAGGTTTTCGGAGCTGCAGGTCGTCGAGTAATGGACCGTCACCGTCTTCTTTTTCCCGCCCTTGGCCACCGCCGCCGGAGACAGCCAGCCGACGAGCATCATGCCGCCCAAGAGCGCCGTCAAGGAAAACCCGGCCAACGTTGGACGCAGTAGCCAGCGCCTCATCTTTCGTCCCCCATCCTGATCGGAAGCAAGCGGCCCGTAACCTAGCATTTGCAGGCAGTCCGCGACGTGCCAGCGCCGCGGCCCGGCGATCAAGGGGTCCGGCTCCTTAGCGGTGCCGGTGCGAGAACCACCTCGGTTCCGCCGGTTGACCGTGCCGCCGCTCCCTGTCGCTGTGGGGATGTCCCGCGGGCGCGACTCCGGAGAAAGGGGTGGGCGCATTCGTCGAGCGTGAGAACGCCAATCGCGTATCCTCACAAGGCGAGGGAGCTGGCAAGTTGGCTTCCTCGGCTTTGGAGACAGGGCGAGAGGAGGAGCGAAATGGCAGCGAGAAGCTTGCGCCTAACGTTCGTTGGCGTGGTCGCCGGGGCGCTGTGCGCTGCGGCGCCAGCGGCCGCCGGCGCGATCAACTATGTATCGATCGGTGACTCATACACATCGGGACCGGGGATCGAACCGTACAGTCCGACCGCGCCAGCGGCCTGCGGGCAGTCCGAACGCAACTACCCGCATCTCGTCGCAAAAGCGCTCGGGCTGTCGCTGACCGATGTCAGCTGCGGTGGCGCGACCACTTCAGACGAGACGGAATCGCAGCTCGAAGGCCAGCCGCCGCAGGACGAAGCGCTGAGCGAATCGACCGAAGTGGTGACGATCGGCATGGGCGGAAACGACAACGGCCTGTTCGGGACGCTGCTCATCGACTGCACGGAGATCGACGTGTATGAAAAACCGTCGCAAAACGCGCCGTGCAAGAAACGGTTGGAGGGATATGTTAAAAGCACGTTTGCGGCCGACGAAGGTCCGCAAGAAGCAGCGCTCGTGCACATCAAAGAACTGGCCCCGCACGCAAAGGTGTTCGTGGTCGGCTATCCGGAAATCACCCCGCAGGAAGGAACCTGCGCCGCGTTCCCTTGGTACGAAGGGGATCTCAGATGGTTCCGCGATGGCGTTCAGAAGGTCGGCAACAAGCTGATCAAGGACGGAGCCAAGGCGAACGGCGCGACCTTCGTCAACACGTTCAAGCCGAGCGAAGGCCACAACGCGTGCGAACCCGTCGGCACCCGCTGGATCGAACCGCTGTTCGGCTCGCTCACGGGCGTCGCCGTGCACCCGAACGCGATCGGCGAGGAACAGGACGCCTACGATGTCGAGCTGGCGATGCTGAAGGCCGGCATACGCTGAGCCCGTGGGTCGCAGCGGATCGCGTTGCGACCGCCGAACCGGCCGTCCGCTTCGTAATGTGAAGCGGACGGCCGTCCCGCGTGGCAATGGCGTCGCGCTCACCCCAGCCCGTTCGCGCACCGCCCAGTGAGCCTCCCCATCAGCCAGTCTCGTGAGTGGGCGATCCAGGACTCGAACCTGGGACCTCTTCCTTATCAGAGAAGCGCTCTAACCGACTGAGCTAATCGCCCTTTGCCCTGCAAATGCGCGGTTCGGAGCGAGCCGCGGTCAGGATCACGATCCGTCTGCAGCTCGCGAAAACGCTCACATCGCGCTCGAATGTTATCGAGCGGGCGACCACGCCGGACACGGTCTCTCGGAGTAGCCCTCGCGAGCCAGCCGGGCCGGGACGGCTCGGCTGGGACCCGGTGAGCCCCACGAGTGCTGACCAAAGCTGCTCAGGTTCGGCTGAATGCGCGATGCCTCGAGGCTCACCGCGAGCGGCTGGGCACCAGCAGCAATCGCCCGTCGCTCAGTCGGTAGAGCGTCCCGAGCGGGTGGCCGTGGCCGCTCCCGGGCTTTGTGCTCGCCGGCGCCGGCAGCGTGTTCGAGCCGGCGCCGGTGGAGCCGGCGCCCTGCGCAGCTGGGGCAGCGAGGCCAGTTTGCGGCGCCTGCGTCCGGGTCGGCGCAGGTGTAACAGCGAGCCCTCGGACCGTGGAGCCCTGCTGCGTCGATCGTTGAGCAACATGGTCGAGCGTCAGGCTGAGCCCGGCGATCAGAAACGCGACCGCCAACACGATCCCGATGTCGAACAGGTTGACGAGGCCTTCCAGCGGATCTGCCGCCGTGTCTTCGATGCGCGAGCGCCTGCCGAGCTGGGCACGTCTCATTGTCGCGGCACCGGCAGTGGCGGCGTGGTCTTGTGATCGGGTTGACCGGTGGGGCCATCGGGGTGCGAGGTGATGGGCTTGGCATCAGCGGGCGAAGTGATGCGCCTGCCGGTCCTCGCCCGCGGTTCAGGTCCGATCGGGTTGCCCGGCCCGGCCGCGATCGTGGGCGCGGTCGGGACTGCTGGATCGGGCGCCTGCGCAAGCCGGTCGGGCGCCGCGACCTCAGCCAAGGACGCCACCGAGGTGGGAGCGACGCCGACCGCCGGCCGGCCCGCGAGTGCGGGCGCACCGCCCGCGACACGGCCGCTATGAGGCGTACCGATCGCCGTCGCCGCGTGCTCGAGCGCGATCAGGTCTTCGCTGTACATGCGAGTGCGCGCGAGCGTCAACCCATAGGCGATCATTCCCACCAGCAGTCCGATCGTGGTCGCGGCAAACGCAGTGCGCAGGTCGCCCGCGAGCGTGCTGATGTCGCCGTGGCCAAGCGCGCTCAACCCTGGCGCCAGCGGGATCAGCGTTCCCATCAGCCCCAGGGCGGGGCCGGCGCGAACCAGTATGCGAGTGCGGTCCAGCCGGCGTTGGGCAGCAAGCTCGTAGTCCGCGAGAGCGTGCTCGGCACCATCGCGATCGCGCGCAACGCTCGCCTGCGCGAGCTGGCGCAGGGCTTCGCCCGCGAACGCGCTCGGCGCGTGCGCCGCCAGCGCTCCCGCCTGGCTCGGGTCGGCGAGTGCGCGGCCAGCCAAGCTGCGCAGCGCGCCGCGCCCGGCGCGCATCCGACTCCACCACTCGACCAGGAACCGGCCTGCTTCCAGGGCACACAGCGCCAGCGCGAGCAGCGCGAGGAAGAGCACCGGCGTGCGCAGCGCCGACGCGAGCTGGGCAAGCGCTTCATCGATCCCTGCGGCTGCGATCACGAGCCTCATCTGGTCCCCGGCGCTTCGGGGGTCAGGTGCGCAGCCGGCCCAGGACGGCGCAAGCGCGCCGGGGTTTCGCGCGCTCTGGTCCAAGCGAACGGCGGTCTCACGAAGCCCGCCCCGGCCGACGGCGCTCCAGCCTCGCACCGGCGATCACCAGCAACCCGAGCGAAACCAGGATCGCCGTCGTCGTCCACGATCCGGCGGCGGCCTCGGCGCTGCGCAGCCCTGGTGCAGCGCGCGAGGCGAGTGGCTCGTCGAGCAACAGCCCTTTGATCTGCGGACCGCTCTGTGGAGCGTCCGCTTCCTGGGCAGCTTGCGCCGTCCTTGGGGGACGGCTCGGGTGGTGCGCCGGGGCGTGTCGTGCATTCGCCGCTGGCTTCGGCCTGGTCGTCGCGCTCCCCCCGCTGGGGGTGACGCTCTGAGATTCACGCAGGGGGCCCTGCCCGGCGCCTTGGCCGCCCGGACGTGGTCGGCTGAACAGGCGTGCGCCACGCCCACCACCGCCGGCGATAACCCCGGTGCCGTGGCTGGACTTCGTGACCGGCCGGCTCACGCGTGCCGGCGCGAGCTCGAGCGGCGAGGGCGCCGGGGACGCGGGTGCGGGCGGCGCCGGAGGCGGCACGTCGACGATCGGCAGCGGCTGCCCGCCGAATGCCGCCGCCGTGTACGCGGTCATCCACACCGAACCTTCGCCTTCTTCTGGCAGATAGCCGATCGAGCCGTTTGCGTGTTGGAGGCGAGTCAGGAATTCCAGCGGGTTGAGACCGCCCTGCGCGTGCCAGGTTTCGGGGCTCACCCCGGCCGACCACAGCGCCTGCACGGCCCAGCTCGTCGAGGCCGCGTTGGCCGGCGCTTCGCCCGGTTCCTGCGGCAGGAACTCAGGAAAACCGCCGTCTTGGCTCTGCGCACTGCGCAGGAATTCCAGCGCTCGCCCCTGGGCTCCGCTTTCGCGAACCCCGGCGGCATTCAATGCCTGTATCGCGGCACCCGTCATGTCGATTTCCCCGCGCAGTCCTTCGCCTTCTGGGCCGTCGCACGCGGGCAGGCGTTCCAGACAGACCGCGTTCCAACTGCCTTCGATCTGACGGGGCTTCGAGCTCTGCGCGCCGATCAGCCATTCCGCCGCCTTCTGAACCGCGGCCTGCACGGCCGGTTCCTGGACCGGGCTCAGCGCGAGAATCGCAAACACCGTGTCGTTCACTCCGTGAACCGCCTGTTCGCCCGCTTCGTGCGCAAACTCGCCTTCGGGCAGTCTGCGTTCCATTATCCGGGCCACCAGGTCGACCCCGCCGAAGTCGTGCGGCGAGGTGCCGGCCGCGTCAGCCACGAGCAGCGCGCGCTCGAAGTTGGTCGTTTCTTTCAGTTCACCGGCGTGTTCGGTCAAGTAGGTGTACACGCTGCGCCCTCCCGGCTTGGCTTGCTGCTGCGGATTGATCCCGTCAGCCGCCAGCCCGATCGCCGCCCAGGCGCTGATGTCCGGATCGGACGGACCTCCGACCGTGGCACCGAACCCGCCGTCCGGGTTCTGCGCTTCCTGCAGGAAGCGCACTGTGCCTTCGAGATAGCCCTTGTCCTGGCCCTGTGCGCCGGATGCCCGCGAGCACGCCGACAGGCAGACAAGCGTGAGCGCGCACACCGCGACGGCCACGCAGCGCCCTCGATTGCGCTTGTCGCCGTCGCTCCGGGTGACCTCTGGACGACCGTTCATCGTCCTACGTCGTTACCGCCACGCCATCGATGCCAACCGTGCCTGCGATGACCCGCAGGGTAACCGGCCCCGTGTGACGGCGGCGAGCGGCCAGCAGCAGCCGCGATGCCGTGCTGCGCGACCCCGGCAGGGTGAACTTCGTGCGGCCGCTCGCGGCTCGAACTTCGACGCGCGCGGTGTGGCGCAGATCGCGCAGCACAAAAGCAGGACGCCCCGGCGCGAGGGTTGCCGTGACCGTTGCTCCGGCGCCGCCCACCATCACCGCGCCTTCGAGCGCGGCCCGTTCCGCGCGCCGGCGCCAGTGCCCGCGATAGTGAAGCGCCGGCGAGCCAGCCGCGAGCGGCACGAGCGTCAGCCCATCGAGCGTGATCGCTCGTGCAACTGTGTGGCTGGCGCTGGTTTGGGCTTTGGCGACGGGCACAGCCGAGCCTGGCGGGCCGGCGCTCCCGGAAGGCGTGTCGCCCGCGGGCGGGGTTTCATTCGAGGAGGAGCTTTCGTCTGGACTGCCGCCTTCAGACCCCGTGCACGTCGACCCTTGCGGCCCAGCGCGCTGAGTCGCGGATTCGGCGCAGACGGGTTCTTCGGCTCCTACGGGTTCTTTTTCCGTGCCGCCTGCTTCTTCTTCCATGCCGGGTTCTTCGGTTCCGCCGCCTGCTTCGACCGTCCTTGGCTCGTCTTCGGCGGGCGGCGCCCCGCAGCCTGCTTCTCCCGGTGCAGGCACGCACACGTCGAGCCGGTTCGAGCGCACGTCGCCCGCTGCGGCGGCCATGATCCGGTGCCAGCCGCTGGTCGTGAACGTCAGGCTCACCTTGCCCTCGCCGTCGGTCTTCACGGCCCCAGGCGCTTCGACCAGCGGCGTCTCAAATCCATTCGGCGCCGTCTGAACCGGTGCGACAGTGACACCCCCGGCAGGCGACGAGCCGACCCGTTCAGGCAGTGCAGGCGGCTTGCCTGCCCTCGGCTGGTAAGACAGGACTTCGACGGTGAACGGGACGTTCAGTTCGGCGCTTGCGGTCAGCGATGGCAGGCCCACGTCTGTGCCGGTGCCTGCGGCGAACAGCGTCAGCATCGGCCGGCTCGCCAAGCTCCCGAACCTCCACAGGGCTTCGGCACCTTCGTTGAGCTCGTACTGACAGCCGCCGACGTCGAGCAGAGTCCCGTTGACGAACACCCACCACGATTCACCTTCCGCTTCCGCCTCTGGTCCGAAGCGGGTGATCAAATAGTCGTCGCGACCCGGGTACCAGACGCCGTTGAATGTTTCTCCGATGATGGTCATCGCATCGACGGCGGCGGCCGTCGGCGTGGCTCCCGGCATGACGTTCTCCGGGTCATTGGGATTGACCCCGTCACACGGGCGCTCTTCCGTGTCAGAAGACGCCTTGATGTCGTGCCCTTCGGTCAGCAGCGGCCCTTCGAACAACGTTTCCCTGGATCCGACGATCCGCGTCTCCACCCTTGTCGGCGTCGCGATCGCGGCGCAGGCCCAGAGACCTGCCGCCGCGACGGCGAGCGGCATCGCGATCAGCGCGCTCGCCGCCCGCCTGCTACCGGCTCGCATGGCTAGGCCAGCCGCAAATAGATCGTGTCACCGATTTCGATCGTGGTGTTTCGCTTTGCCTGCCTTTCGTGGCCGCCGTCGACGCTTACCTTCCAGTCTGCGGCCGGCGGACTCGGCGCCCCATCGATCGAGGTGATCGCGCCGGAACCGCTCGTCGGCGAAAAGCCGGTCACGCATCCGGCCGGCTCCGCCGAGCCTTCGGCGGCCTGCAGCACGTCCGCCAGCGTCGTCTTTGTCGCTTCAGGCGACATCTTCACGGCACACACCCCGAGCGGTCCGCTGCCGCGATCGATGATCAGGCTGAGCAGCGCAGTCACCGACTTGCTCGTGCTGAACTGGGTTTCATAGACCCAGCGCGCCGCGCCCGTGGGCTTGGGTGGCGCCGCGGTGAACCCGCCGCCCGCAAGCGCTCGCAGGGCGTCCTGGCTCGAGTAGAAGTTGGGATTTTCTTCACCCACTTCATAGCCGAACCCGCCCCCCGCGAGCTGCTGAGACACCAGGAAGTCGAGCGGCGTCTTGCCCTGCGCCGTTGTAAATTCGACTCCCTGTGGAGAGATGCCGCACGCATTCAGACCCTCGACGGCCCAGGCGTTCGAGTCGGTGTTCGGTCCGAATTCCGTTTCGAATGCGCCGCTGCCGAACGGTTCGGCCTGCAGCTGCCCGACCAGGTAATCCTTGGCGGCAACGATCGCCGGATCGCCGGCCGACACGCCGGCACCGCACAGCGCCGCCATCGCGGCTCCCGTCAGTTCAACTTCGGCCGGTGATTCGAGCGCCGTTTTGCTGCCTTCGGCCTTCTGGTAGCTCCAACCGCCGTCGGTGTGTTGGTTTTTGCGCACCACCGTGACCGACGCTTCCAGCAGCGCCTGCGGAACCCGCTGCTTGCCCATGCGGGTCTTACCGTCGGCCAACGCGAGCAGACCGAACACGGTGGCGTTGAACAGCGCGGGTTCACCGTAATAGCCGGGACTCGACGGTTGATATCCCGCGATGATCTGTGCAATCAGGTTCTGCGTAGCCGAAACACGCGCCGGATCGATCCCTGCCGCGTACGCCGCGAGCGTCGCGGTCTCGAAGTCCTCGACCAGCGGTTCGCTCGTTCCCGGCCAAGTCGCCGTGTCTCCGATCAGTTCGCGGTAGTACGTGCGCGCGTCGGTCGCCGTCCCGTTCAGCTTCACGCTCGCAGGCGCCACGTGCGCCGCCGCCAGCGCTGTCAACGCCCATTCGCCGCCGAATTCGAAGCTGGGATCGCCGGGGTCGCCGGGAAAGCTGCCATTCGCCTGTTGTTGCGACTCGACATAGCTCAAACCCGCCGCCTTGGCGTGCTTGATCTGCGTACGAGTCGCAGCCGACGCGGAGCTCGGCAGCGCGAGCGCGCAGAGGCCGGAGAGCACCGCCACAGACGCGAGCTGCCGCGCTGAGCGCGAGCGCCCTCTGGCAGCAGCCGTCGGCTCCCGGACAGGGGCGCAGGGGTGTGCAGGGATCGAGCGGCCGTGCAGCGGCACCGGTCGAGCAGCAACGAGTCGCATGGGGTGGATCTCCTTCTGGTAGCGGACGGCCTGCGCGTCCGCCCCGCCACAGAGGAGAGCGACCACGACCGACCGTCCATTCGCGAGAACAGGGACCGTATGTCTGACACCACGCGGCAAGCACTCGGACTGAGGCCGCCGGTCTCGCCGGCTGCACCAACACCGTTGCGCGTCAGTCCCGGACTCTCACCGGGTTTCCTCGACGCGTGGTCTGGCCACCCTAGCGGATCACCGGTCCGCGTGCATGCCGGCGGTTCCGCACGCACCGGGCCGCCGCCCGGGACCCGATGTGATCCAGCCGGCAATTTGCATGATCGGAAGAAGACGGATAGCTGGGAAATGGATCACTGGGCATCTAGCCCGGCGCGTCCGCTGGGGCGCCCAGACGCGCCGCGAGGGCATTGGCCTCGCTGGCCGACGCAAACGACAGCTCGGCGCGATATCCCTCCCGGCCCGCCGGGCGCACCTTCACCTCGAGCCCGAGCGCCGCTTCCAACGCGGACGCGATCTCGAGCGCAGCCTCCTGCTGGTCGGGGTGCAGGCGCTCCGGGCGCGTGCCGTGAGACGTGGCGCCCGCGCGCACAGACGGAGGCTCGTTGCTCCTGCGCGCGCGCTCCTCGAGCGTACGCACAGACCAACCCTGCGCCTCCGCCGCCCGTCCGAGGCGTATGCGCGCGACGTGGTCCTCGGCGAGCAGGAGCGCACGCCCATGCCCCTCTCGCAGCCGGCCTTCGGCGAGCATCGACAGCGTCTCGTCGGGCAGGTCCAGCAGGCGCATCAGGTTGCTGACCGCCACGCGGCTGCGGCCCACGCGGCGGCCAACCTGCTCGCGTGTGAGGCCGAGCTCCTCTACCAGCGCGTCACACGCCCGCGCCTCCTCGACCGGGTTCAGGTCTTCGCGTGCCATGTTCTCGATCAACGCCAGTTCGAGCGCTTCGGAATCCGCGCGATCGCGCACCAGTGCAGGGATCGCCTGCAGGCCTGCGATTTTCGCCGCGCGCCAGCGGCGCTCCCCCGCCACGAGCTCGTAGCGGCCGCCTGACTTGGGCCGCACCAACACCGGCTGCAACACACCCCGCTCGCCCAAGGACTCCGCCAGCGCCTGCAACGCCTGCGTGTCAAACCGCCGTCGCGGTTGGCTCGAGTTGGGCATGATCTGCTCGAGCGGAACTTCGCGCAGCTCGTCTGACTGGGGCGCGCCGCCGGCGTCGGACACCGACAGGATCGCCTCCAGCCCGCGGCCCATGCCGCGCCGCGGCCTAGCCACGGCTTGCCATCTCCTGCGCCAGCGCGAAGTACGCGCCCGCTCCCGCGCTGAGCGGATCGTGGTGGGTCACCGGCAGCCCGTAGCTCGGCGCCTCGCCGACCCGCACGTTGCGCGGAATCACGGTGTCGAACACCAGATCGGGGAAGTGATCGCGCACCTCACGCTCGACGTCGCGGCCCAGCCTCGTGCGGTTGTCGTGCATCGTCAGAAGCATTCCGGCGATCGTCAGCTGCGGGTTGAGCTCGCGTTTGATCAGCGCCAGCGTATCCAGCAGACCGGCGAGACCCTCGAGCGCGAAATACTCGGTTTGCACCGGCACGATCACGCGATCGGCCGCCACCAGCGCGCTGACCGTGAGCGGCCCGAGCGAGGGTGGACAGTCGAGCAGGACGTACTCGAAGTCGCCGCGCAGTGGCGCCAAGGCTTCGCGCAGAGACAGCTCAAAGCCCTCCATCCGCGGCAGCTCGATGTTGGCGCCCGCGAGACCGGGTCCCGACGGCAGCAGCCGCAGGCCCGACACCGCCGTGTCCGAAAGCGCCTCCCGTGCGCTCACCGCGCCGCTCAGCACGTCGTACAGGCCGGGCTCGCGCGTGCGCGCCAGCCCAAGCCCGACCGTCGCATTCGCCTGGGGGTCGGCGTCCACGAGCAGCGTGCTGTACCCCGCCTCGGCGATACAGGCCGCCACGTTCACGGCAGTTGTGGTCTTGCCCACACCGCCCTTCTGGTTGGCGACTGCATAGACGGTGCCCATCGCTTGCAGAACCTAGCGCCGATCTGGCCGGCGCGGCTGCTCGCGAGCACTGCCGGTCACAGTTGGTGCGATCAACTGGCCAACGGCCGCTTGCGCGCGATCCCGGCGCGGCGCGGAAACCGAGATGGCGTCGCCTGCTCCTTGACGAACACGTGCAGATACCGGTCGCGCGCGTCACTGAACGGCCTGACGGCGCGGACCTCCTCTCTGCGCAGGCCCAGCAGCGCCGCCGCCCGCTGCGCGCGCTCCTCCTCTGCGGGCACACGGCGGCCGCGCCAGTCGACCAGCGCCCCGCCCACTCGCAGCAGCGGCGCCGCGTACTCGAGCACAACCGGCTGTGGGGCAAGCGCTCGGGCGAGCGCGAGGTCGTTCCGGCATGCCCCCGCGCCCCACTGCTCGGCACGCGTGCACACCACTTCGGCGTTCTCGATCGCCGCGGCGCGACATATCTGCTCCAGAAACCTGCACTTTCGCTGCTGGCTCTCGATCAGCCTGACCGAGGTTCGTGGCAACGCCACCGCCAGCGCTACGCCGGGAAAGCCCGAGCCGCTGCCGAGGTCGGCGATCGTACGCGCCTCGCGCACCCGTGGCAGCCCGAGCGCTACCAGCGAGTCGGCGACGTGCAGCTCCCCGGCCCGGTCGACCCCGCGGATCGCCGTGGGCGCGTGCTCGTCGGCGGCTACCGTCTCGAGCACGCGCGCGAGCTGTCGCCATTGGTGCTCGGACAGCGCGCCGGCCAGCTGCTCGGGCAGCTTGGCGCTCTTCAGTGCCGACAACCCGTTGTTCGCGTGCGCCGGCAGCCGAAGACTCGCTCCCGCCGGCAGCTCGTCGCCGGCTCCTGTCGGGGCCGTCCGATCGGGTTCATCGCTCATAGCGGGCGAAGAACTCCGCGTACCTGCGTCGCATCTCGGCGACCCGCCCAGCCACGTGGGCGTCGATCTCCGCGCTCAACACAGCCTCGACGACGGGCAGAACGTCCTCGGCCAGAGCCGCGCCGCGCGCCATCCACTGGTAGTAGTTGCGCCCGTTGTGGCTGTATGGCCCATACAGCCGCGTGCGTGGAAAGCGATCTTGAAGCCAGCGAAACAGCGCCTCATGGCGCACGTGCATGCGCAGCGTGATCTGGGGGTATTTGCCGTCGCCACCGAAGTGGCCCTCGCCGAGCAGAACGCCGACGACCAGGCCGCGCTCGAGATCGGTCAGCTCTACGTCAGCCAGGTCCTGCCCGCTGTGCATGGCGCAATTGTTTCACCGTCAGGGGCGTACCCCCGCCAAGTCGAGGTGGAATCGAGCTCGGGGAGTATCGAACTCGGGGATTTGTTTCACCGTCATGTAAAACGTGAAACACTCGGGAGCTGAGGCGACGCGGCCTCGACTAGTCCCGTGCTGAACCGTCCCGCCCGCGATCTTCGATCGGGGTGATGACCAGGTACCGATCCGGCTCGTCGCCCTCGCTGTGCGTTTCGACGTCATCGCGGTCGCGCAGGTGTTCGTGAACCACGCGTCGCTCAGACGCCGGCATCGGGTCCAGATCGATTGCCCGACCCGTCTGCGCCACCTCGTCGGCGACGTCATCGGCCTCGGCGCGCAGCGCCTCGGCGCGGCGCTTGCGATAGCCGTCGGCGTCGATCACCACCCGCACCGGCGAGGGGCCCTCGTGAAAGACGATCCGCTGGGCAAGATGCTGCACGGCGTCGATCGTCTGCCCGCGCCTGCCGATGAACAGACCCACATCATCGCCCTCCAGGCGGCCGGTCAGGGCCTCGGCCGTCTGCTCCACCTCCACCTCGACCTCGAGGCCGAGTCCGTCGGCGATCTCCGCGAGCAGGTCTTCGAGCGCCTCGACCGACCCATCGGCAACGGCCGGGCGACCTGCGTCCCGGTCGCGGTCGTTCTCGTCCAGCCCACTCATCGCCGCCTGCCCGAGCGCTTCTTCTTGCGGCGCGGTGGCGGCGGAGGAGCCGGTCCGCTTCCGCTCACGCCGGCGAGGGCCGGCTCGGTGGCGGGCGCGCCACCTGAGGGCTTGCCGGGTTTGTCGGGCTTGCCGTTGGGAGAGCCCCCGCCTCCCCCGGCACCCGCCGAGCCTTTACTCGAGGGCGCTGCCGGGCTCGGACCCATGCGTTGGCGGATGAAGTACTGCTGTCCGATCGTCCACAGGTTGGTGGTGATCCAATACACCAGCAGACCGGCGGGATACCTGAACAGGAACGCCACGATCACAAGCGGCAGCAGCAGCATCAGGCGTCGTTGATTGGGGTCCGCCGAGGCGGTGGCCATCAGCGTCGAGAACACCTGCGAGGCGACATATGTGACGATCAGCACGATCAGCACGATGCCGGTCGCCTTCGCCGTGATGTCCGGGATGAACAGGAATTTCGCCGAGCCCGGATCGACCTGCTGGCAGCCGGTCGCTTCCACCCACTTCGAGGGCAGATGCGACTCGCCGACCGCGTGCAGCACGTGGTAGGAGGCACGTTGGTGCAGCGGCAACGCGTTGTAGTGGGACACCAGCTGCGGCCCGCAGATCTGCTTCTTCAGGTCCGTGCGCAGCATGTAGAACAGCGAGATGAACACCGGCAACTGGAGCAGGAACGGTAGGCAGGAGGCCAAAGGATTGATTTTGTTCTCCTGATAGAACTTCATGATCTCCTGCTGCTGGCGCTGTTTGTCGTCCTTGTACTTCTCTTTCAGCGCGTTGATCTGAGGAGCCAGGCGCTGCATCTCCTGCATCGAGCGCAGCTGCCGAAAGGTGATCGGAACGAGGATCGCGCGGATCAGCACCGTCAAGAGCACGATCGACAGGCCCCAGCTCGTCGCCGGCAGGTGTTCGTGAATGAACACCATGATCGCTTCGAACGCGTTGATCAGGGGCGAAAACGCGTCCTCGATGACGTTGGCGAAGATCGGCATGTCTACTGCGAAGGGTGCTCGGAGCGAACGGTGGTTTGTCGGGTGTCGACGGTCGTGGGGCTGGGCGAAATCGAGCTGGACAAGCGGGGCTTGATATTGCGCGGGCGGCTCGGCGCGCTCTCAGCGCCCGCTGCTGGTTGCGCTGCCGTGATGCCGATGCGCCGGCGAGCGTTCGGGCTCAGGCGCACGCACCGGCCTGAACAGTCGCTGAGCATCGACTGGATCGTACCCGCCGTAGCTCCAAGGGTTGCATCTCAGCAGCCGCCAAACAGCGAGCACCAGACCCCGGCCCACCCCGAACGAGCGGATCGCTTCCACGGCATAGCGCGAGCACGTCGGCTCGTACTTGCATCGTCGCGGCAGTGCCGGCGAGATCAGCTTCTGATACAGCACGATCGGCGCCGTCGCGACGATCCGCAGGGCTCGCGCCGCGCGAGAGGCGGGCGGGCGCTCGGGCATTCCCGGGGCGGCGGCCGCGCTCACGGTCGCGCGATCTCCTCGCCCGCGAGCTTCTGCGAGTCGGTCTCGCGCAGCCGGCCACGGTCGATCAGCTCGTTCAACGAGGCGCTCACAGCCGCCAGCCCGCCGCGCTCGGCGAGCTCGTGCGACCCGGGTCGCGCGACCACGACGATGTCGTCGTGCGCTACCAGTTCGTCCTGAACCTGCGCGAAGGCCTCGCGCAGGAGGCGCTTGACATGGTTGCGCTGCACGGCTCCCCCGACCTTGCGTGACACCGACAGGCCCAGTCGCGGGCGCTCGCTGGCCGGGTTGGCGAAGCAGTAGAGCACGAAGTCGCGGTTCGCAAGCGAGCGGCCCTGGCGGTACACGCGCTCGAACTCGGCGCTGCGCGTCAGCCGCCGCCCGCGAACGGGAGGGCGGGCGCTCATCGTGGGTCGGGGTCGATCGAGCAGCGAAGGGCCATGCTCACGCCGACAGGCGCTTGCGGCCCTTGTCGCGGCGCCGCTTCAGCGTCAAGCGCCCCGCGCGCGAACGCATACGCGCACGAAACCCATGCGCGCGCGCGCGCTTGCGCTTCTTCGGTTGGTAGGTGCGCTTCATCTCCAGCTCTCTCCTTACAGGCGCCGCTTTCAGCAGACACCAAGCTCAGTCGGACAGACCCGACGACCGGCGCCACCGGCCGAACCAGTATAGGGAGTGTCCCAGCTGGTTCGCGAGGCTGGCAGGGCGCGCCGCGAAGGCCATCACGGCGCCACGCAGCGTCCGCGCGGCCGTTTGCGCAAGCTCCGATCAGCCCCCGTCACCGGCGCCACGAGCGGCTCCCGATTTTTCCCGCCAAATGCGATCAGCCCCCTGAGGCCGGCGTTCAGCCTTGGGCTATAGTCGCCGGACCGGGCTCCCGGCGGGCCCCCCTTCGATACGCGAGCCTCGTTCTCCTGGGGAGAGGAGCCAGTTGACGCTGCCGTGAGCGCCGAGTTGGACTACATCTGGTCGCGCGTCCAAACCGCGCTCGCCGCAGCCGTCGACGAAGCCACCTATCGCATTTGGCTGATGCCGCTGCGGGCACGCGAGCTCGAGCAGAGCCACCTGGTCGTCGAGGTGCCAGCTCACTCTCTGGCGTGGGTCAGCAAGCGCTTCGGCAGATTCCTCAGCAGCTGCGCCACGGACGCGCTCGGGCGCGACATCAGCGTCGAGTTGATCCCCGGACACGACCGAGCTGGCACCGAAGCCGACAGGGACACCTTCTCCGAGAGTGGGCCGGAGGGGCACACCGCACCCATGCGGCCAGCGGCGAGGACGTTCGCAGGGGCGCTCCACGCTCATGGCACACAGCCACGCCCGACGCCGGTCCACGACCAACGAGCGCAGCTGCCCTACACGCCCTCTTCACGCAGTCCGCTCGGCAACCCCAAACTGACCTTCGATCAGTTTGTGATCGGCGACAGCAACCGCCTTGCGCATGCCGCCGCGCTCGCGGTCGCAGAGATCCCCGCGCACACCTACAACCCGCTGTTCATCTGCGGTCCGCCGGGCGTGGGCAAGACGCACCTGCTGAGCTCGATCGCAAGCCTGCTCACCTCGCACAGCCCCGAGCTCGCGGTCCGCTACACCACCGGCGAGGCCTTTACCAACGAGTTCCTCAAGGCCCTCTCCGAGCAGCGCACGGACATCTTCAAGGCCCATTTCCGCGACCTCGACGTACTGCTCGTCGACGACGTGCAGTTCCTCGAACGCAAGACACGCACCGAAGAGGAGTTCTTCCACACCTTCAATGCCATCTATGACAGTGGCCGCCAGCTGGTCCTTGCCTGCGATCGCCCCCCACGCAACCTGCAAGCCCTCGAGGACCGTCTCCGCGAGCGCTTCGCAAGCGGCCTGGTCGCCGACATCGCACCGCCGGACCTCGCCACACGCCTGACGATCCTGCGCAAGCGCGCGGCCCACGACGAGCTCACCGTGCGCGACGACGACGTCCTGCGGCTGATCGCCACCCGCATCGACGACCACGTCCGTGCGCTCGAGGGCGCCCTCATCAGGGTCGTCGCCTTCTCCTCGCTGACCGGCCGGCCGATCACCCCCAAGCTCACCGAGGAGGTCCTCGACGGCCTCTATCCATCAGCGCTCGCGAGCGGCCCCTCGCACGACCTCTCGCTGGCCGACATAACAGCCGCGGCGTGTCGTCACTTCGATCTCTCACCGGCAGAGCTCGTCTCCTCCTCGCGCGCGCCACGCATCGCCTGGCCGCGGCAGGTCGCGATGTACCTCGCGCGTGAGCTCACAGCCAGCTCCCTGCCCGCGATCGGCCGGCACTTCGGAGGACGCGACCACACGACCGTTATGCATGCCTGCCGCCGAGCCGCCGCGCGCGTAAGCACCGATCCGGCGGCTCGCACAGCTGTGGACAAGGTGCGAGCCCAGGTGTGCGATTCCAACACACCCCGACGCTCACCGGCCCCCGACCGGAGCGCCTGACACACTTGCTCCCCAGCAATCCACAGGCCCGATACCGCCCTTCTCACCCGAGCCACAGCGCCCGTCGCGGCGCAATCAACATCTCCACAAGCACTACTGCTATTCACACAAGCCAGTACATGAAGGCATCCCTCTCAACCGCAGACCTGCTGGCAGAGCTTCAGACCGTCACGCGTGTCGCGTCGACGCGCAGCGCCGTGCAGGCGCTCTCAGGCGTGATGCTCCGGGTCAGCGACGACTCCGTCACGGAACTGCTCGCCACCGATGGTGAGATCGGCCTGCGCGTCATGCTCCCCGCCGATGCGAGCGAGCCCGGCGAGGCGGTGCTGCCGGGGCGATTGCTGCTCGACGTGGTGCGCTCGCTGCCGGGCGATCGCCTGACGCTCGCCCTGCGCCCCAGCGAGCAGGATGTCGAGCTCGTTTGCGGGGCCGCCACCTTTCACCTGCGCACCTTGCGCAGCGAGGACTTCCCGAACCTGCCGACGGCCGCCGAGGACAATCGCCTGGCTCTACCGGTGGAGGCCTTCGTGCAGACGGTCTCGCAGGTCGCGCGCTCGGCTTCGCGCGACGAGACCCGGCCGGTGCTCACCGGCATCCTGATGTCCGCCTCCGGGCAGGAGCTGCGGATGGTCGCCACCGATTCCTATCGCCTGTCGGTCAAGGAGACGGCGCTCGCCGCGCCGTTGGCGGGCGCGATCGAGGCCAACATCCCAGCACGCGCCTTGCAGGAGCTCGTGCGTATCGCCCAGCAAGCCGACAGCGAGTCGCTGGTTGTCAGCGTGACCCAGAACCAGATCGTGTTCGAGCTCGCGGGTGTCGTGCTGTCCTCGCGCTTGATCGACGGCCAGTTCCCCAACTATCGCCAGCTCCTGCCCGAGTCCGTCGAGTACGAACTGCGCCTGGCGACCCCTGAGCTGGCGGGCGTGGTACGCCGCATCAGCCTGTTGGCGCTCAAGAACACCCCGCTGCGCCTCGGCTTTCGCGAGGGCGAATTGACGGTGTCCGCCCAGACCCCGGACGTCGGAGAGGCGAGCGAGTCGCTCCCCGTGCCGTTCCAGGGCGAGCCGTTCGATATCGGCTTCAACCCTGAATTCCTGCGCGATGGACTGGACAGCGTCGAGTCCGAGGAGCTCATCTTGAAGCTCATCAGCCCGCTGCGCCCGGGCGTGGTCGAATCACCCGAGGGTGGGCAGTTCGTGTACTTGATCATGCCGATCCGACTCAACGTCTGACGGACGTCAGCGTGCGCGTGCCCAGCGCCAGGCTCGTCCGCCGTCCGCTCTGATGCGAGCGCTCACGGTACAGCTGCGCGACTTTCGCACCTACACCCGCGCCGAGGCAACGCTGGGGCCGGGCCTGACCGTAGTGCACGGGCCCAACGGCGCGGGCAAGTCGAACCTGCTCGAGGCGATCTACTTCGGCTGCACCGGACGCTCTCCGCGCTCGCGCAACGAGCGCGAGCTGGTGCGCTTCGGCGAGAAAGCCGCGCGCGTCACGGTGTGCGTCGGCGACGGCGAGCGCCGGCACGAGCTGACCGTCGGCTACGGCGCGCTGTCCGAGGATGCCCGCCCGGTCAAGCGCATGACCTGTGACGGCGCCCCCGTCGACAGCCTGCTCGAGCTTCCGCAACGGCCGCTGTTGAGCGTCTTCATGCCCGAGCGCCTGGAGCTGCTGAAGGGCCCACCGAGCGCCCGCCGCGCCCACCTCGACCACCTCGTCGCCGCTTTCTGGCCGCTGCGCGACCGCGAGCGTCGCGCCTACGGGCGCGTGCTGGCGCAACGCAACTCGCTGCTCTCGCGCCTGCGCTCCGGCATCGGCTCGCGGGCCGGTCTGCACACGTGGGATCTGCAGCTCGCCCGCCACGCCCTGGCACTGCGTGACAACCGCGCCCAGGCCGTCGAGCTGATCGCCGCGGACTTCAGCCGGCACGCCGAGCAGCTCGGTCTCGCGGGGCAGGCGTGCGTCGAATACCGCCCCCGCACGCGCGCCGCTGATGAGGCCGGGCTCGTCGCTGAGCTCGAGACGCGCCTCGATCACGATCTCGCGCGCGGGTTCTCCGGACACGGTCCTCACCGCGACGAGCTGGCGCTGCTGCGCGACGGGCGCGAGCTGCGCGTCTATGGCTCGCAGGGCGAGCAGCGGCTGGCTTTGCTGGCCCTGCTGCTGGCCGAGCGCGAGGCGCTTGGGCGCCTGCGCTCGCACCCGCCGCTGATGCTGCTCGACGACGTCATGAGCGAGCTCGACGCCGAGCGTCGCGAGCTGCTGGCGCGCGAGCTCTGCAGCGACGGCCAGAGCGTGATCGCCACGACCGACCTCGCACACGTCCCCGGTGCCGCCCGCGCGAACGTCACGCGCCTGCGTGTTTCGCCCGGAACGATCCTGCAGGAGGCCGCCCCGACCGTCCACGCCAGCGCCGGCGCCGATGTCAGCCTGCATGTCGTCCCAGCGGCGCTGGGCGCGGCACCTCGATAGACCGTGGTGAGCCGACCAGACCCGGCCACGAACGGGCAAGCGCCGGCCGGCAAGGGTCAGCCGGACGCGACGCCGGCAGGACGCGGACACGCGAGGACGGACACGAACCTACGCGCAGGCCCTGAGCCGTGAGTCGGCCTGCGCCGCGCCCGCTGGCCGCCGCCCTCGATGAGCTCGCCCTGCGGCTCACGCCAGCGAGCACGCTCGCGCGCGTCCAAGAGCTGTGGCAGGCCGCGGTCGGACCGGCGATCGCCGCCGCCGCCCGCCCGAGCGTCGAGCACGATGGGGTGCTGACGGTGCTCTGCGACGGCTCGGTCTGGGCCCAGGAGCTCGATCTGATGGCGGACGAGTTGATCGCTCGCCTGAACCGCCTGCTCGGCGTATCGGCGCTGCGCGAGCTGCGCTGTCGCAGCGCTTGAGCCAGCCTCGCCGGCGCCGTGCATGGCGAAGCCGCCCAGGCGCCAGGCGGCGCGATCCTCGAGCGGCGGACCGCACGCCTCGAGCGTCACGGGACGGCTCGAACGGGCAGATCGAGTGGCCGCCGGAAGGCCTGGGCCCGGTAGCCGCCACGCTGGCGAGACAGACGACTGCAAATTCCTCTGGATTGCGCGATTTTGCAGGGATTTCGTCGCTGGTAAGGGCCCGGTTCCAGGGGCGCCTGTGCTATCCTTGGATAAACCCGATTCGCCCCGGCCATGGCTTAGCGCCGTGGACTCTGCCGGGGCGTTTTCACGTCAGAAGGATCAGATTGGCAAAAGCCGACCACGACAGTCCGAACGGAAACGCCCCCACCGACGCCGCCGCAGGCGTCAGCAACACCTCAGCCGGCGTGGATGCCGGCTACGACGCGCAGGACATCACGGTGCTCGAGGGCCTCGAGGCCGTCCGCAAGCGCCCCGGCATGTACATCGGCTCCACCGGCGTCATGGGGCTGCACCACCTCGTCTACGAGGTCGTGGACAACTCTGTGGACGAGGCGCTCGCCGGCTTCTGCAGCGAAGTCGCGATCACGATCCACCCCGACAGCTCGGTGACCGTCTTCGACGACGGCCGCGGCATCCCGGTCGCAGTGATGGAGAAGGAGGGCCGGCCCGCCGTCGAGGTCGTGCTGACGGTGCTGCACTCCGGCGGGAAGTTCGGGGACGGCGGCGGCTACAAGGTCTCCGGCGGCCTGCACGGAGTCGGCGTCTCGGTCGTAAACGCGCTGTCCGAGCGCCTGTCGGTCGAGATCCGCCGCGACGGACACGAGTTCTCGCAGGACTACTCGCGCGGAGCCCCCGTCAGCGAACTGCGCAAGGGCAAAGCGCTCGCCAAGGGCGAGCCGACGGGCACGATCATCACCTTCCTGCCCGACGCCGACATCTTCGAGACCCTCGACTTCGACTTCCGTACGCTCGAAGAGCGCCTGCGCGAGACCGCCTTTCTGACGCGCGGCCTGAAGATCTCGATCGTCGACGAGCGCGGTGACGGCCACGCGGCCGAGTTCTGTTACGAGGGCGGCATCGAGGACTTCGTCGTCTACCTGAACGAGAACAAGGACACCGTCCATCGCAAGGTCGTGTTCTTCGCCGGCGAGTCCGACGAGGGCGCCGCGGAGATCGCGATGCAGTGGAACTCCTCTTATCAGGAGTCGATCCATTCGTTCGCCAACAACATCAACACGCGCGAGGGCGGCTCGCACCTCAGCGGCTTTCGCTCGGCGCTGACGCGCACGCTCAACAAGTACGCGCGCGACCACGGCCTGCTCAAGGAGAAAGACGACAACCTCTCCGGCGAGGACGTCCGCGAGGGGCTGACCGCGGTCGTCTCGGTGAAGCTGCGCGACCCCCAGTTCGAGGGCCAGACCAAGACCAAGCTCGGCAACCCCGGGATGGCGGGCTTCGTCGAGTCGATCGTCAACACCGGTCTCGGCGAGTTCCTCGAGGAGAACCCCAGCGAGGCGCGCGCGGTGATCACCAAGGCGGTTCAGGCCCAGCGCGCGCGGGAGGCCGCCCGCAAGGCCCGCGACCTGACGCGCCGCAAGTCCGCGCTCGAGAACTCGACGCTTCCCGGCAAGCTCGCCGACTGCTCGGTCAAGGACCCGGCGCTCGCGGAGCTGTTCGTGGTCGAGGGCGACTCGGCCGGCGGCTCGGCCAAGCAGGGTCGCGACCGCAACACGCAGGCCGTCCTGCCGCTGCGCGGCAAGATCCTCAACGTCGAGAAGTCCCGCATCGACAAGGTGCTGCAGAACGCCGAGATCCAGGCGCTGATCACCGCGATCGGCACCGGCGTGCGCGACGAGTTCAACCTCGACAACGCGCGCTACCACAAGGTGATCCTGATGACCGACGCCGACGTCGATGGCGCCCACATCCGCACGCTCGCGCTGACGCTGCTGTTCCGCGAGATGCAGGAGCTGATCGAGGCCGGCTACGTCTACATCGCCAAGCCGCCGCTGTACAAGCTCAAGCAGGGCTCGCGCGAGCGCTACATCGAGAAGGACTCCGAGCTCGAAGAGGTGCTGCTCGCGGACAAGTGGGAGAAGATCCTGATCTTCGACCGCCACGGCACGCAGTTCAAGCTCACCGAGCCGCGCTGGCAGCGCTTCTCGCGGCTGCTCAAGCAGTACGAAGGCTGGGCGCTCTCGCTGCGCGGCCGCTACGGGCACGAGCTCGTGCAGTTCCTCGAGGAGTCCTCGCTGCTCGGCGAGCAGGTGACCAGCACCGACGGGGCGATCGCGCTGCTGTCCAGCAACGGGCGTGAGGCCGAGACGCACACAACCGAGATCCTCGGGCAGGACGCGAGCGAGATCCTCGTCAAGGCGATCGAGGCGAGCACGGGCTTCGCCCGCACCCATCGCATCAGCACCGCCCTGTTCGACTCGCCCGAGTACCGCCAGCTGGTGCGCGTGCACATGGAGCTGATCGAGCTCGCCGGCACGCCCGCGTTCGACGTTCGCCTCGGTGACGCGGCCGAGACGGCGGCCTCGTTCGAGGCGTTGCACGAGGCCGTGCTGAAGGTCTCCCGCAAGGGCGTCAACGTGCAGCGCTTCAAGGGACTCGGCGAGATGAACGCCGATCAGCTCGGCGAAACCACGATGTCGCCCTCGACGCGCGTGCTCGCCCAGGTGACGCTCGAGGACGCAGCCGCGGCCGACCGCATCTTCTCCAAGCTGATGGGCGATCAGGTCGAGCCGCGCCGCGAGTTCATCGAAGAGAACGCGCGGGCCGTCGCAAACCTCGATGTCTAGTGGCGAGCCCGGGGAGGTGATCCCACATCGCTAGCGCCGACGTCATAAGCGGAGGCAACATCGAACCGCGCGCCCTCGAGGAGGAGATGCGCACGGCCTATCTCGACTACGCGATGTCGGTGATCGTCGGACGCGCGCTGCCGGACGTGCGCGACGGCCTCAAGCCCGTCCACCGGCGTGTCCTCTACTCGATGAACGAGCTCGGCCTCAGCCCCGGGCGCCAGCACTCCAAGTGCGCCCTGATCGTGGGCGAGGTGATGGGCAAGTACCACCCGCACGGCGACGCCCCCATCTACGACACGCTCGTGCGCATGGCCCAGCCGTTCTCGATGCGCTACGAGCTCGTCGACGGCCAGGGCAACTTCGGCTCGATCGACGACGACCCGGCGGCCGCGATGCGCTACACGGAGGCCCGGCTCGCCCGCATCGCGACGGAGATGATGCGCGACCTCGACATGGACACGGTCGACTTCACGCCGAACTACGACGGCAAAAAGCAGGAACCGCTCGTCCTGCCATCGCGCTTCCCCAACCTGCTCGTCAACGGCTCCTCCGGCATCGCCGTGGGCATGGCGACGAACATCCCGCCGCACAACCTGCGCGAGGTGGTCAACGCCACGATCGCCTACATCGACGACCCCGACATCGAGCTCGATGGGCTGATGAAGCACATCAAGGGCCCAGACTTCCCGACGGGAGGAATCATCCTCGGGCGCGCCGGCATCAAGGACGCCTACGAGACCGGACGCGGACGCGTGCGCGTGCAGGCGCGAGCCCACGTCGAGCCGCTCAAGCAGGGCAAAGAGGCGATCGTCGTCACCGAGCTTCCCTTCATGGTCAAGAAGGGCGGCGAGGGAAACCTCGAAAAAAAGATCGCCGAGCTCGTCAAAGACGGGCGCATCTCCGAGATCGCCAACATCGAAGACCACTCCGACAAGCGCGGCATGCGCCTCGTGATCGAGCTCAAGCGCGACGCGATCCCCAAGGTCGTGCTCAACAAGCTCTACAAGCACACGGCGATGCAGGCGACCTTCGGCGTGAACATGGTGGCGCTCGTCGACGGCGTGCCGCGCACGCTCGACCTGCGAGCGGTCATCCACAACTACGTCGCCCACCAGCGCGAAGTGATCGTGCGGCGCACCAAGTACGAGCTCTCCGAGAAGGAAGCGCGCGCACACATCCTGCTCGGCCTGCTGACCGCGCTCGACAACCTCGACGCCATCATCGAACTGATCCGTGCCTCGCCCGACCGCAACGCCGCGCGCGAGCAGCTGATGGCAAGCTACGAGCTGTCCGCGATCCAGGCCAGTGCGATCCTCGACCTGCGTCTCTCGCAGCTGACCGCGCTCGAAGCAGACGCGATCAAACAGGAGCATGCCGACGTGCTCGAGCGCATCGGCGAGCTGCGCGCGATCCTCGGCGACGAGCAGCGCGTGTCCAGCGTGATCAAGGAGGAGCTCACCGAGATCGCGGAGCGCTTCGGGGACGAGCGGCGCACCGAAATCAGCCATTCCGAGGACGAGCTCGACATCGAGGACCTGATCGCCGACCAGCAGATGGTCATCACGATCACCCAGTCCGGCTACGTCAAGTCGCTGCCGCTCGCCACCTACCGCCAGCAGCAGCGCGGCGGGCGCGGTGTCACGGGCATGGACATGAAGGACGGCGACTTCATCGAGCACCTGTTCGTCTGCTCCTCGCACGACTTCCTGCTGTTCTTCTCCAACCGCGGCAAGGTCTACCGCTCCAAGGTCTACGAGCTGCCCGAGGCCTCACGCACCGCCAAGGGCCGGGCACTCGTGAACGTGCTGCCGCTGCGCGAGGGTGAGCGCATCCAGGCGGTCGTCTCCACACGCGACTTCACCGAGGCCAAGTACCTCGTGTTCGCCACCCAGGGTGGGGTCGTCAAGAAGACCGAGCTGTCCGCCTACAACACCCCGATCAAGGCCGACGGGATCATCGCGATCAACATCCGCGATGACGACGAGCTGCTCGCGGTCCGCGCCGTCGATCCCGACGACGAGATCATCATGGTCTCGCGCGCCGGCCTGGCCGTGCGCTTCGCCGAGTCCGACGCGCGCGCGATGGGTCGCGACACAACCGGCGTGCGCGGCATGGACGTCGGCTCCAGCGGCAAGGTGATCGCAATGGACGTCGCCCGCGACGACATGGACCTGCTCGTCGTCACCGACGGCGGCTACGGCAAGCGCAGCCAGATCAGCCAGTACCGCAAGACCAATCGCGGCGCCAAAGGCGTCAAGACGATCGGGCTCACCGACAAGAAGGGCGCGCTCGCCGGCGCCCTCGTCGTGCGCGAGCACCAGGAGCTCGTGTTCATCTCGGTCGGCGGCATGGTCCAGCGCACCTCCGTCGGCGGCATCTCACAACAGGGACGCGCCGCCACCGGCGTGCGCGTGATGAACCTCAAGGAAGACGACCTCGTCAGCGCCGTCGCGGTCGTCGTCGATACCGAGGCGAACGGCGGCTCGAATGGCGATCCGCCCGACGCCGCCAGAGACAACCACGACGGAGCAGAGGCCGAGTAGCCCCTGGCGCACGTCATCCGCTTCCGCTACTCTGGCCAGACCAGAGAAAGGAGGTGGTCCAAACGTCTAGTCACAGTTCTTGCGGGACCCTGGAGGTGACCGGCCGCTAGGTCGGACAGGCTGGACCGACCGAACCGGTAGACGCTCGCTTCGCGAGCGTCCCCGAACCGGTCAGCGAATCCAACCCGGGACACCCCGAGTCGGCCGCCGGATCTGGTCCCCCCGGCAGCTGTGATCGCCGCCTCGGCCTTTCCAGTCAGTCGTGATGCGAGGGGCGCCTTGTCGAGGGCGCCCCTCGTCTTTTAGGCAGCCTGCGGCAGGTATTGCAGCCAGGCCGTCGGAATCGTGGGTGAGGCCACGTGGATGAAGATCTCGGCTCTTGGGGTTCGCGGGGCGCGTCGTGGGTGCATTCCCGCCTGGCGCGGGAGCCGATCGCCCTTGCGGCGGTTGCAGGGCGCGCATGACGCGACGATGTTGTCCCAGCTCGAGGCTCCGCCCTTCGAGCGCGGCACCACGTGGTCCACGGTCAGGTTGGAGCGCGATCCGCAGTACTGGCATGTCCAGCCGTCCCGTGCGAACACCGCGCGCCTGGTGATCTTGCGCCGGTGCGCGTCTCGCGGCACGTTCACGTAGCTCACCAGCCTGATCACGACCGGCCGCGCGATCGTCGAGCTCTCCGAGTGCAGCTCCCAGCGGCCCCGCTCGAGCAGCTCCGCCTTGTCCTTCAGCAGCAGCACCACCGCGCGCCTGACTGAGCAGACGTTGATCGGCTCGTAGGTCGCGTTCAAGACGAGCACCCGCCCACTGTCACGCCCGTGCCGCCGGTGCTCTGGTGGCGGCACGGACCTGAGTACTACAGGTGGAACGCTGCTATCCATCGCTAGCGCCGCAGTGTACCGCTGAGTCGTCGCTATCGCCCCGGCCCACACGCGCGGTGGCGGCGTGGTAGTAGCCGAGCACGCGCACCTCTTCGCAGATCGCTCGCAGCCCGTCGAGCGCCTCCGCGACGGCCGCATCGCGGGGGCTGCCCTGCAGGTCGACGAAGAACATGTAGTGACCCATCCGCTCGCGCTTTGGTCGCGACTCGATTTTCGTCAGATTGATCGCCCGCCGGCTGAACTCATCCAGGCAGCGCACCAGCCAGCCCGGGCTGTCCGCGCCCGGGCCCCAGAAGACCAACGACGTCTTCCAGGGCTCGCGCTCGCGCTCTGGGCGCAGGACCGATGCGCCCAGCGCATCGCCATCGTCGTCGCGCGCCACCCAGGCAAATCGCGTTTCGTTGTCGTCACGGTCCTGAACCCCCTCGCGCACCACCACCCCGCCATAGATCTCCGCCGCCAGGACCGTTCCGAGCGCGGCTTCGTTGGGACGTCCCGCCTCGACGACCGCGCGCACCGCCTCGGCCGTCGAGCTCGCGGCCAACACGCGCGCCTGCGCAAGCTCTCCGCGCAGAAACCGCTCGCACTGGCCCGGAACCTGCGGATGCGTGCTCACCGTGTCGATCGCGGCGAGCTCGACCGGCTGCGCGGCGATCAGCGAGTGGCTGACGCTCAGCAGCTGCTCGCCGACGATCTGCAGGCTGGGCTGTAGGTCTTGGGCGAGCAGATCGAGCGTGACGCTCAACGACCCGTCGAGCGAGTTCTCGATCGGCACGATCGCCAGCTCCACCTCGCCGCGCCGCAACGCCAGGATCGCCTCGTAGATCGTCCGCACCGGCACCGGATCGACACTGTCCGCAAGCACGCCCGCCAATAGCGCCTCCTCGCTGAACGTGCCGGCCGGTCCGAGATATCCGACGCGCGGGCGCCGCCGCTCGCCGTCCGCCTCAGCCGGCGTGCTCGGCGACATCGCCCCGCTCTCCGCTTCCGGCGGGACTCAAGGCGAGGCGCACCGCCTCCTCCTCCTCCGGCGAGAGCTCCAGTTCGGCTTGCCCGCCCCGCACCTGCTTGCCGTACAGACGGGCCTGATCGCGATGGTGAATGCACGTCAGCACGATCCCCGAGCGCTCGTCGTCGAGCAGCGCAATCGACATCGACTGACGCCCGGAGAGCTCGTTGTAGGCGTCATAGCGCACCAGCGCGCGGTGCCCGATCGTTCCTCGCAGCGCCACCTCCACGCCTCCCAGGCGCCCATCCAGCCGCGCCGCCGCCTCTTCCACGTACGTCCGCAGCGCTTCAAACGCGCCCTGCATCTCGACCGCGTGAGTCACGACATCGCGCTCCCCGTGCTCTCCGAGCACCGCGCGCTGTTCGCGACGTACGCGCCGCAGCGCCAGCGCCAGCGCCACGCACGCCACGAGCGCCACCACCGCCGCGGCGGCGGCGGCAATCGCGATGATGCCCTGGGTGTCGGTGATCGTCGTGGCAGCGATCCTGATGGCCATCCCGCCACAAGTTAGCCGCTCGCGCCGCCATCACGAGCCGCAGCTCAGCGCAAGCTCCGCAGTCCTCGACGGGGCCCGGAGGCCACCCGACCGCGCCGTCGTCCCGAGCCGGGAGGCTTTCGGTGACGCGGGCTAGGACCCGAAGATCGCGAGATAGCTCGCCTTGTTGTTTTCGAGGTCGGTCTCCCCCGGCACCGGCAGGACGTTCACTTCGACCTTCGTTTCGACTCCCTGGGGCACGTTTGCGACCGGCACGTCGACGGTTTCCTTGCTCCCGGGCTGGATCGAGTTGATCGACCGCGTGGACTTGAACTGCTTGCCTTCGACGCCGACGATCACTTCGACCTTCACGTTCGTCTGTGCGCTTTCGCCCGAGTCTTCGACCGTCGCGGTGAATGTCGGCGTCGATCCGCCGGCCAGGTGGTTGACGGCCGGTTCGGCTTCCAACGTCGTTTCACCAACGCTCATTCCGATCAGCGCGCTGCCGTGCGTCCCCGGAGTCACCGGTCCGCTGCCCGACTGTCCCGTGAGCCGCGACTGCACCGTGCTCGCTTCCAGCCAGCCGACATTGGGCAGGAAGCGCGAGCCTGCCACCGTCTGGCCTCCCAGTCCGTTGCTCTTCAGCGTCTGCTCGATCAGCGGGGCAACCCGCTGCGAGTAGACCACGTCGGAGGCCAGGAAGTTCTCCATGTCGCCGGCTATCAGCGTGCTCGCCTGCTGAGCCTGGTTGCCCGACGCCATGCGCATCTGGCTCGCGATCTTGGCCACGCCTTCGGCGCGCAGATCCAGCGCCAGCAGCAGGTAGCGCTGCGCCCCTTCCATCGCTGAGGGCACGTTCAGCGATTTCGCCCTCGCCGCCAGGTGTTCGGATTCGACGTGCAGTTCGTCGAGCTGCTGCGCCACGTCGAGCGCCGACTTCGTGCCCGCTCCCGACAGCGCCGTGAAGAACGGCGTCGCCACCTTCTGGTCGGATTCTTCGACGATCTGATTGACGTCGTGGCCGTAGTTCTTCAGGGCGTCGCTCTGCTGGCTTTTGACGATCGCGCTGATGATCAGCACGATCGCGATCACGAGCACCACTCCGACCCCCGCCGCGATGCGGCGGCGCACGACCACGGCGTGCCGATCCTGCCCTGCTGCGCTGTCTGCGCCCTGTGGGCGGCGCGGCTGAGGCCGCCGCGGTGAACGCGGCGCCCGAGCTGCCGGACGAGGTGCGGTGTCCTCGCCGTCGTCGAAGAACGACAAAAGCTAATCGCTCCTTTGCAGGGACTTATCTGAGAAACTCAAGTATGACCCCCGGGGCAGTCGCTCGTGGTGTGCGACTCTGGGATATGCAACTTCTCGCTCAAATGTCCTTCTCCTGCCAGTTCGTGCAGGAGTCGCGCCTGCGGACGGCGAACGCGCCACCCGGTGGACTCCATCGAGACAGTCGTGGCGCCGGCCCACGCGCGCGCCCGCGCGCGTGCGCCGTCAACCGCGGAAGGCGACGTCGAGACCGGCTTGGGCGCGGCCGGGGAGGGCGCGCCCGAGAGGCTGCCCACCGGGGAGGCCCAGGCGCCTGTCTGGCAAGACGAGCTCCTGCATGACCAGTCCGTGCTCGTGCGCGACCAGTCGATCGAGTCGGACGGCCTCATCGAGGCTCGGCGGGTCACGCCCGCAGAAGCGAACGCCCCCGGGGCCCTGGTCCACGATCGCTACCGCCTGTGCGAGCGTCTCGGCGCCGGCGGCTTCGGGATCGTCTGGCGTGCCGAAGACCAGCTGCTGCGGCGCGAGGTCGCGCTCAAGCGAATTCCCCTCGCGCCCGGGTGTCCGGTGCCGCCGGGCCGCGAGCTCGGGCTCGGCGAGCGCGCAGGGCGCGAGGCGCTCGCCGCTGCGCGCCTCGCCCACCCGGCGATCGTCGCGCTATATGAGGCCTACACCGACGACGACGCCGTCTATCTGATCTCGGAGCTCGTTCACGGACGGACGCTCGCCCAGCTGATCACCGCACGCGAGCTCGACGACCGGCAGATCCTCGAAATCGGCATAGCGCTCACCGCGGCCCTCGGCCACGCCCACGAGCGCGGTGTCATCCACCGCGACGTCAAGCCCCAGAACGTGCTGATTCCCGACGCCCCGGGCGAGCACGACACGCCCGCCAAGCTCACCGACTTCGGCGGCGCGCGCCTGTCGGGCGAAGACGCCCTCACGCGTCCCGGAGAGACGATCGGCACGCTCGCCTACATGGCTCCCGAGCAGAGCGAAGGACGCGTCGTCGGGACCCCCGCTGACGTCTACTCGCTCGCGCTCGTGCTGTACGAGGCGCTGACCGGCGCCAACCCCGTCCGCGCCGCGACGCCCGCCGCCACCGCGCGGCGCATCGGGCGTCAGCTGCCCGCGTTGCGCACCTGCCGCTGCGACCTTCCCGCTGTGCTCGCGGACACGCTCGACGCCGCCCTGCGCCCGGATCCCGGCGAACGTGCCACGCTGCCGCAGCTTCGCAGCGCGCTCGAGCAGGGCGGCGCGGCGGGCCAGACCACGTCCGCGACCCGTGTTGCGAGGGACCTTGGCTCGGCAAGCTCGCGGCTCGTGCGCCAGCCGGTCGAGGACTCGGTCCCCGGCGCGATGCCGTTCATGGACGCGAACGCCCACGCGAGGGCCGTGCTTGGCGGGGTGGCCGCCCCGACGGGCGACGTCGCAGCTCGCGCCCGCGCCGTCGGGGCACCATCCGGCGGGGCCAGGGCTCGCGCCGGCGGGGACGTTGCTCCCGCCGGCGCGCCGAATCCGGGGACCGCGCCGGGCGAAGCTGAGCCGGCCGATGGGCGCTCGCGGCTGGTCGAGCGCCTCGCTGCGCCGCGCATACTGTGGGTGGGCTGCGCGCTGGCGCTGATCGTCTGGCAGGCTGCGCGGGGGCGTCCCGGGCTGGCGCTCGTGTTCCTCGCCCTCGCCGCGCCCCTGCCGCTGTTCGGTCGCCGCCCGGGCGCAGGCCCGCTCCTCGCGGCGCTCGCCCCGGTGCTCGGCCTCGTCGGCCTCGCCGGCGCTTATCCGGCACTGGCCGGCCAGGCGCAACGAGCCCCACGGCGTGCGGTGCTGGGAGCCGTCGGCTACTGGTGGCTCGTCTTGGCCGCGCCGATCCTCATCGCCGGCGCGCACCGCGGTCGCCTGTGGCTGGCGCTCCCTTCCTCGACCCCGCCGCGGGCCACGTGGGAGAGCAATTTGAACGCCACCGCCGTGCACGTTCTCGCGCCGACGCTCACGCTCGGGCTGCTGCTGGGCGCGGCGCTCTGGGCGCTGGGAGCGATCGTCTTGCCGTGGGTCGTGCGCGGGCGCAACGCCGCGGTCGACGTGGTCGCCGCGGTCGTGTGGTCGGCGCTGCTGTTCGCCGCGGCCCCCGCGCTCGACGCCGGACTGGCACTCGGCAGCCCTGCCACGCTACCGCGCGGAGCGGTCCTCGGTGCGCTGCTCGGAGGTCTTCTCGCAATCGCCGCTCGCGCTCTACGCGGCCCGGTCTGACGGACCCTTAGAGTGGCAACAGACGGCCGAACCATACTTCGAGCCGCCAAGCCGATGAAGCCCCTCAGAGCATTCGAGTCCATGATCGCCAACCTCGTCGAGGGCACCTTCGGCCGCCTGTTCCGTTCAGAGGTCCGCCCGATCGAACTTGCCCACAAGCTCGCCCGCGAGATGGACGAGCACACGACCACATCGGTGGCGCGCACGTACGGTCCGAACGAGTACTCGGTGTGGCTCTCCCCCCAGGACCGCGCGCGCTACCAGGGAGTCGAGCAGGAGGTGATCGACGAACTGTGCGCCTACCTGCTCGAGCACGCGCGCCGTGAAGGTCTCGCGCTCGCGTCCGCGCCGTCGATCACGTTCCACACCGACGATTCGCTGGCGCTCGGTGAATTCGGGATCAAGGCCCGTCTGGTGCGCCCCTCCGAGCTTGCCCCGGACCGATCTGGGCCGGCGCCGTCCGAGTCCGACCGCGTCGCGGCCGCGCCAGCCGACGGACGCGGCGCAAGGCCGGCCGCCGCCGTGCCTGCTGCCGGGCCTGCTGCTCCAGCTGCATCCGCCGCGCCGGGCGCTTCGGCGTCTCTGCCCGCATCGCCGGCCGCCGCCGTGCCGGCTGCCGGGCCTGCTGCTTCAGGGGTCCCCGCCGCGCCGGCCGCGCCGGCGCCCGCATCGGCGTCCGGGCCCGCAGCGCCTCAGCCCGCCTCGGCCTTGCCCCGCGCCCCTGCGGGCCGCCCTGCGGGTGTCCAGCGCGACGGCGAGCCCCGCGAGGAACGCGGCGAGACGATGATCTACAGCGACGCCGAGCACATTCGCGGTCCGCTCGAGGAAGCCGATGGCAAGCGCGCAAAGCGCGCGCTGCTCACGATCGCCGACCGGCGCGTTTTGGTGCCGCCGCGCGGCGGTGTGATCGGTCGCAGCCGTGAATGCGACATCGTGATCGAGGACGCCGGCATCTCGCGCCGGCACGCCGAGCTGCGCCCCTACGGCGAGGGCTGGGTCGTGTCCGACCTCGGCTCCACCAACGGCCTACGTGTCAACGGCCGCATCGTCGAGGGCCCCCAGGCGCTGAGCAGCGGCGACCGTCTCGAGCTCGGCTCCACCGAGATTCTGTTCGAGAGCTCATGACCTCGCTCGCGCCGGTCTCGGTCGCCCTCAAGTTCGGCTTCCTCGCGGTGCTCTACCTGTTCCTGCTGTGGGTCTCGCGCAGCGCGCTGCGCGATCTGCGCGGAGCCCGCTCCGCCGCGTCCGACACCGATCGCGGCCGCGAACCGGCGGCCTCCCCGGACGCGACCGGTCTGCACTCCGCCTCGACCATCGGCGTCGCGGCGCTCGCGGACCGCACCCCGCGCCTGGTGGTCGATCGCGCCCCCGGTCACGATCCGGGGATGATCTACGACCTCGACGGCGACATCGTGCTCGGCCGCGGCGATCGCGCCGAGATCAGGCTCGACGATCCGTTCGCCTCGTCGCGCCACGCGCGCATCTACGAGCAGGGCAACATCCTCGTGATCGAAGACCTCCGCTCGACCAACGGCACCTATCTGAACGAGGAGCTGCTCGAGTCTCCCCGGCCGCTGCACCCCGGCGATCACATGCGCATCGGCGAGTCCGAGTTCACATTCGAGGTCGACTGACGTGCTGCGCGTGGCCGAGCAGTACGCCAGCACCGACACCGGCCTGCAACGTCGCGCCAACGAGGACTCGCTGCTCGCCCGCTCGCCGCTGTTCGTGGTGGCCGATGGAATGGGCGGCGCGCAGGCGGGCGAGGTCGCTTCGAAGATCGCCGTCGACGCGTTCGAAGACGGACTCGGCGACACCAGCACGCCGGAGCAGAGCCTCGCCTCGCGCGCGCTTGCCGCCAACGCGCGCATCCACGAGCTCTCGCACAGCAACGACGAGCACGCCGGCATGGGCACGACGCTCACCGCGGTCTATGTCGCCGCGCAGGAGATCGCGATCGCGCACGTGGGCGACAGCCGCGCCTACTGCCTGCGCGACGGCGAGCTGATCCAGCTGACCAGTGACCACTCGCTCGTCGACGAGCTCGTGCGCCAGGGCAAGATCACCCCGCAGCAGGCCGTCGATCACCCGCAGCGTTCGGTGATCACCCGCGCACTCGGCCCCGAGCCCGCCGTCGAGATCGATACCTGCTCCTACCGCGCCCGTGCCGGCGACGTCTACCTGCTGTGCAGCGACGGGCTGACGACGATGCTCTCCGAGCAGCGCGTGGCCGAGATCCTGAGCTCGCACGCCTGCTTGCGCGACGCCGGCGAGGCGCTGATCACCGCCGCGAACGAGGCCGGCGGGCGCGACAACATCACAGTGGTGCTGTTCCGCCTGGAGGATCCCACCGCAAGCGCCTCACCGCTCGGCCCAGATACCGTGAGTCATTCGTCGGCGAACCGGGGAGATGCCGGTGACGGCCACCTCGCAGGCGAGCCGGCCGCCGGCTACGACCGCATCGGCCTCCAGGGCGACGAGCTGCCCGTCAACGGCGCCGGCGCCGTTGACCCGGGCAGCGCCGGATCCGTCGCGGCGGTCGCGACCGGCGCGACGACCGGCGCGGAGTCCGTGCGACGGCTGCGCCCGCGCGCGCCGGCGACCGCGGCCTCGACCCGCGCTGCTCGCCGGCGCAAGCGACTGCGTCGGCTGCGGGTGACGCTGGCCACCGTCCTCGTACTCGGCCTGATCGGCTGCGGCGCCTACCTGGCCCTGCAATCGATCTACTTCATCGGCACCGACTCCCGGGGCTTCGTCACCATCTACGAAGGCGTCCCGTACCAGCTGCCGGGCGGGATCAAGCTGTATTCCAGCTACTACGTGTCCGGCGTCAGCGCGGCCTCCGTCGCTCCGGTCCGCCGGCGCACCCTGCTCGACAACTCGCTGCTGTCAGAACACAAGGCAGCCGCGCTCGTGCGAAGCCTCGAATTGGGGCAGCTCAGTGAATAGGCCGATCGTCCGACTGTATGTGCTGGTGGTCCTGCTGTTCGCGCTGCTCGTCGCGTTCACCTCGCGCTGGACGATCTTCGAAGCCGCCGGCTTGCGCGACAACCGGCTCAACCGGCGCTCGCTGCTCGAGCAGGAACGCATCCAGCGCGGCGCGATCCTCGCGGCCGACGGGACCGTGCTCGCGCGCAGCGTCCGCGCCCGCGAAAACACCTATACGCGCACATACCCGACGCGTGACCTGTTCGCCCAGGCGATCGGCTACTCGTTCACCGACCCAGGGCAATCGGGCCTCGAGCGCTATCGCAATGCCGCGCTGTCCGGCGAAACCAATCGCGACGAACTGCAGGCGATCCTCGACCAGCTGCAGGGCAAGACCAAGCAGGGCGACGAAGTCATCAGCACGCTCGACCCGGCGGCTCAGCGCACGGCGCTGAGCGCGCTCGGTGAACACCGCGGCGCCGTGCTCGCGCTCAACCCACACACCGGCGCCGTGCTGGTGATGGCCTCGAGCCCCAGCTATGACCCGAATGTGCTGCGCTCCGCAAGCGCCTACGAACGGCTCACGCACGACACCTCAGGATCTCCACTGGTCAACCGCACGGTCCAGTTCGGCTATGCGCCCGGCTCGACCTTCAAGATCGTCACCGCCACCGCCGCGATCGACACCGGCCAGTACACGCCCGACTCGCTCGTGAGCGGACGCAACGGCATCCTCGTTTCAGGCGTGCCCCTGTCCAACGACGACGACGCCAGCTACGGCGAGCTGACCCTGACCGAAGCCCTCGTCAAATCCGTCAACACCGTCTACGCGCAAGTCGCCGAACATCTCGGCAAGCAGACGATGGCCCGCTACATGGCCCGCTTCGGCTTCGATCGCAAGCCGCGGCTCGACTACCCGGCGGAAGAAATGTCAGCCAGCGGCGAGTACCTCGGCCAGCACCTGCTCCATCCGACCAGCCCGCTCGTCGACGTCGGGCGCATGGGCATCGGCCAGGACAAACTCCAGGTCGTTCCACTGCAAATGGCCGAGGTCGCGGCCGCGGTGGCCAACCACGGGCGCCTGATGATCCCGCACCTCACCGACCGCATCGTCAATCCCGAAGGCCAGACCGTGCTCGACGTCCACCCGCGACTGCAGTCGGTCGTGATGAAGTCCTCCACGGCCGCGTCGCTCACCGGCATGATGGAAGCCGTCGTGCGCGAAGGCACCGGCACGACCGCGCAGATCCCGGGCGTACAGGTCGCCGGCAAGACCGGCACCTCCGAAACCCAGATCGGCACCGCCACCAACAACGTGTGGTTCATCGCCTTCGCGCCCGCATCCGAACCGCGCGTGGCGATCGCCGTGACGCTGCAGGACGTCCCCGGACAGGGCGCCACCTTTGCCGCCCCGGTCGCCCGCCAGGTCATCGAAAGCGTGCTCAGGACCACCTCATGATCGAGCCCGGCACCAGATCATCATCGAGTCCGGCGCCCGATCACGATCGAGCCCACGGCCGGGCCATGGCCGAGCCGAGGATCACGCCATGATCGAGCCGCAGACGATCGTCGACAAGCGCTATCGCATCCTCTCGCGGATCGGCTCCGGTGGCATGGCCGACGTCTACCTGGCCGAAGACCTGCTGCTCGGCCGCCAGCTCGCGGTGAAGGTGCTGCACCACCACTTCGCCGAGGACCAGGAGTTCGTCGAGCGCTTCCGGCGCGAGGCCTCGAGTGCCGCGGCGCTCTCGCATCCCAACATCGTCGGCATCTTCGACCGCGGCGAGTGGGACGGCACCTACTACATCGCGATGGAATACGTCCCCGGACAGTCGCTCAAGACGCTGGTCCGCGAGCACGGCCCGCTGCAGCCGCTCGCGGCGATCGACATCACCACGCAGATCCTGCGCGCCGCCCGCTTCGCCCATGCACGCGGCGTCATCCACCGCGATCTGAAGCCCCACAACGTGATCCTCGACGAAGAGGGTCGCGCGCGCGTGACCGATTTCGGCATCGCCCGCGCCGGCGCGTCGGACATGACGCTCACCGGATCGATCATGGGCACTGCGCAGTATCTCTCCCCCGAGCAGGCCCAGGGGCACACCGTAAGCGGACGCTCGGACCTGTACGCGATCGGCGTGATCCTCTACGAGCTGCTGACCGGAACGATCCCGTTCGACGGCGACAGCGCGGTCGCGATCGCCTTCAAGCAGGTGTCCGCCCAGCCCCAGCCGCCGAGCGCGGTCAATCCCGCTGTCCCCGCTCCGCTCGACGAGATCGTGCTGCGCGCGCTCGCCAAGGACCCCGCCGCGCGCTATGCCAGCGCCGACGAGTTCATCGCCGCCCTGCAGGGCGCGCGCGAGCAGCTGCCCGCCGCGGCCACGACCGTGCTCGCTACGGCCCCGGCGCCGCTCGCCTCGTCGGCTGCAGCGGCGGCAGCGGCCGCCGGGGTCGCAGCCGCGGCGACGAGCACCGGAGCAGCCGAACCCGGCAGCGACGCGCCCTCGGCCGCCGCACCGGGGACGTCCTCGGCAGGTGCCTCGCCCGCCGCAGTGCCGCTCGAGGCTCTCTCCACAGACCGAGCGTCAGGCGGGGCGGCGCCCGCAGACGGCGCGCCGGGCCGAGCACCGTCAGGGTATGCCGAGGGAGCTCCGCAAGGGCCGCCCCGGCCCACAAGCACCGGCACTGGCTCCGCGCGCGCGCTGGTTCCGCCCGGCACCGCGCTTTCGACCGGCATCGTGCCCTCCGGCCTGCTGATGCCCGCCGGCGCGCCCCCGGGGCAGCCGCCGTCAGCCGATGATGCCGCCGCGCAGGCCGCGAAACGCCGACGCCTGCGCTGGGCGCTGGCAATCGCAGCGCTCGTACTGATCGCTGCGGCAGTCGCCGCCCTGCTGCTCCTACCGTCCTCGTCCAACGAAGTGAGCGTGCCGGGCGTGACCGGCCGCAGCGAATCGCAGGCTGCCCAGACACTGCGCGCCGCCGGACTGGTCCCCGTTCCCTCGCCTACGACCAGCTCGGCCTTCGCCAGCGGCTCGGTCATCAGCCAAAGCCCGTCGGCCGGCACAGAAGTCAAGCGCGGCGCGCACGTCACCATCTTCGTCTCCAGCGGACCCGGCAGCGCCGCCGTGCCCGACGTCACCGGCGAGGCCGCCTCGCAAGCGACCAGCAAGCTGAAAGCCGCGGGCTTCCGGCCCACCAGCGAAACGCAGTCGAGCAGCACGGTCGCGTCGGGGCGCGTGATCGCGACCGATCCTCCCGCTGAAACCGTCGTGCGCGCGGGCGGCTCGGTGACCGTGATCGTCTCGGGCGGGCCCGCGCCGGTCGCAGCCCCCGACGTCGTCGGCCAGTCGCGCGCCGCCGCCGAAGCGACGCTCAGCAACGCGGGGCTCGCCGTCGGCACGGTCACAAAGCAGACCACCGGCGAACAGTCGCCCGGCACCGTGCTCGCGCAGTCGCCCGCCGCCGGCACCCAGCTGAGCGCGAACAGCAAGGTGGAACTGACCGTCGCGCAGGCGCCCACCGAAGTCACGGTGCCCAACGTCGTCGGCGAGAACGAATTTCAAGCCGCCGCGAAGCTCGGACGCGCAGGGTTCTCGCCCAAGCGCACCACGCAGACCACCGTCGAAGCCGCTCTCGTGGGACTCGTGCTCAAGCAGACGCCCTCGGCCTCGCACAAAGCCGCCAAGGGCGCGACCGTCACGATCGCGATCGGCGTGCTCGCGCCACAGACCACCACCACGACCACTCCGGCCACAACACCCAGCACCACGCCCACGACACCCTCGACGCCGCCGGCGTCGGCCGGGTGAGGCACGAGCCCGTGTCCGCAGTGCCCCGCGACAGGACCAGGCCAGCGACCTCCACGCTCACAGTCGCCGTGCTCGCCGGCGGGCGCTCCGGCGAGCACGAGGTCTCGCTGTCCTCTGGCGCCTCGATTGGCGAAGGCCTGCGCGCCGGCGGCCACGAGGTCGTCGCGATCGAGATCGGTCGTGACGGACGCTGGCGCCGCGAGGGCGCGCCGATCGCGCTGGAGCCGGGCGAGGGCCTGCTCGGCGCCGACGTCGCCTTCCCTGCCCTGCACGGGCCCTACGGTGAGGACGGCTCCGTCCAGGGCGCGCTCGAGACGCTCGATGTCCCCTACGTCGGGGCCGGCGTCACGGCCTCCGCGCTGTGCATGGACAAGGTGCTGTTCAAGCGGCTGATGTCCGCCGCCGAGGTCCCCCAGGTCGGCTACCTCGGTGTGCGCCGCACCGGCTGGCTGGCGGCGGGCGAGCAGACCGTCGCGGCGGCCCGGGCGCTGGGGATGCCCGTGTTCGTCAAGCCAGCCCACCTCGGATCGTCGGTCGGCATCGTCAAGGTCACCGAGCCCAACGAGCTGCCCGAAGCCCTCGAACAGGCCTTCGAGCACGACGAGCTGGCGATCGTCGAGGCCTGTGCCGCGGGAATCGAGGTCGAGTGCGGCGTCCTCGCGCGTCCGCGGGCCGAGCCGCTGGCCTCCGAGCCCGGTGAGATTCGCTTCGCCGGCGAGTTCTACGACTACCACGCCAAGTACACGCCCGGCGGCATGGAGCTGCTGGTTCCAGCGCGCATCTCGGCGCACGCGCGTGAGCGCGTACAGGAGCTCGCGCTCACCACGTTCGCGCAGAGCGGCTGCGACGGACTCGCTCGCGTCGACTTCTTCGTCGACGGCGACCAGGTGCTCGTCAACGAGCTCAACACGATGCCCGGCTTCACCCCGACCAGCGTCTACGCACGGCTGCTCGGCGCCTCCGGCGTCCCCTATCCCGAGCTGCTGGACCGGCTCTGCCGACTGGGGATCGAACGGCACCGGCTGCAGGCTCGGGCCCGGGCCAAAGCGTTGTGAGCGGGGCTTCAGAGGGACACCGGGGCGCGAGACACCAGGGGGATCCCCGAGACTCCCGGCCGGTAGGCGTCTACGCCAGCAGCGCGGCTTCCGAGATTTCGGCGTTTTCGCTGCCGGACGGCAGCGCGACGATCCAGATCAGGTAGTAGCGGTAGCGTGCTCCCGAAGGGTCGTTCAAGGCGATCCTCGTGCTTGCGCCGACCGTCTGGGCCGGCGCAAGCTGTGTCCAGCCCCGCTGCGTGAGCGGTGTGGTGTTGCCGTACGGGAGGCTTTCGTCGATCGCGTTCGACGCGTACACGGCGGCGCTGAATCCCGGCGTCGGTGTCTGGATCACGAGCGCCCGCGCCCGCACGCCCGGAGCTGCGTTCAGGTATACGCCCACGCCCGGCTTGCCGTCGAGCTTGCCTTCCATGTAGTGCTCGGTGCTCCAGGTCGTGGTCGGATCGCCGTCGAGCACGTTCGACACCTGACTCGGGTGTTCGGGGCCCGTGCCGAACGGGTTGTACGAGTAAGCCGCGTCCTGAGCGAGGCTCACCGGGTGGAGACCGCCCTGGGCGCCGACATCCGGCGGGACGCCGCGATGGGTGTGCCCTGCTGCCAGCACCAGCACGACGGTGACGACCGCCGCGAGCAAGACCAGCGAGGCGATCCAGCGCGCCGGGTGGCGCATGCGCCACGGCAGTCGCCTGCGCGAGCTCTTCGGCAGCGTGCGCAGAACCGTCGCGACCTCGGCCGTGGCCTGGCCGGATCGCGCAGCTTCCATCGCCAGCGCCTCCTCGAGGTCCGCGATCATCGCCTGCGCGTTGGGGTAGCGCTCGCCCAGCTCGACGGCGGTGGCTCGTTCGACCACAGCGGCCGTCGCCGCCGAGGCCTCTGGCCGGTTCACCTGCACGTCGGGCACGCGCTCACGCACGTGGCGCATCGCGACCGTCACCGGCGTCTCGCCGCTGAACGGCACCGCGCCCGTCAGCATCTCGTACAGCACGATCCCGAGCGAGTACAGATCGGACTGACCCGTGACCGGCTGTCCGAGCGCCTGCTCGGGCGATACGTAGTCGGTCGTCCCGAGCACGCGCCCATCCATCGTCAGGCCCTGCTCGGTGAGTGACCGGGCGATGCCGAAGTCCGTGATCTTGGCCGAGCCTTCGTTGTCGATCAGCACGTTCTGCGGCTTGACATCGCGATGGACGATCAGGTGCTCGTGCGCCACCTCCAGCGCCCGCGCGATCTCGATCGCGTAGGCGATCGCCTGCGAGATCTCCAGCGGCGCCTCGCGTTCGATCAGTCGCTTGAGCGTCTCCCCCTCGACGTATTCGAACACGATGTACGGCGTACCCTCGCCCGTGCCGATCGGCGCCCCGTCGGCCAGTGCCTGCCCGCGCGGCGACTCCTCCTCGCCGGCGTCGATCACCGTCACGATATGCGCGTGGTTGAGCTGCGCCACGGCGCGCGCCTCGCGCCGGAAGCGCTCGAGCTGCGCCGAGTCGGCGGCGATCTCGCGGTGCATCAGCTTGATCGCCACGGTCCGCTCGAGCACGGTGTCGAACGCGCGATACACGGTTGACATCCCGCCCCGGCCGATCTCGGCGTCGAGGCGATAGCGCCCCGCGAGCAGGGTTCCGAGCCGGCTCATCGTGTCTATTGTGCGCGCTCGTGGCGCAGCCGTCGCATCGCAGCGACGGCCAGCGCACCGCGATAGAGCGCCCACGGCAGCGGCGAGCGCCCACTGAGCGCCGGACGCTGCAGCGCGCCGGCGCTTGCGAGCGTGGACGCAAATGCGCTGCTCGCGCCGACGAGCAACAGCCGCGGCGCGTCTGGCGGCAGCCGCGAACCCTGGGCCCGCGCCCGCGTCAGGCGCCATCCCTTCAAGGCGCTCGCGCCCGCGATCACGGGAAGCGCCGCGTGCCAGGACAACGACACTGCGTCCGTTCGCGCGAACCCGCGTGCGCGCGCCGCGGTGAACGCCGCGCCGCTGCGCGACACCCCCGGAGCCAGGGCGGCCGCCTGGGCCAGCCCCAGCGCGAGCCCGTCGCACGGTCCCGCGTCCTCGCGCGGGCGTCCTGACAAAGCGCTCTCGCGCCGGCGTCCTTCGTTCTCGCGCCGGCGTCCCGGCGGCGGCTGCTCGAGCCCCGGCATCGGGCCGCCATGATGGCGGCGTTCCGGCGGCGGCTGCTCGAGCCCCGGTATCGCATCGCCATGACGGCCCACACGCGCGCGCGCGCCCGCGCGTGCGTCGGCTATCAGCATCGCTGTCGCGCCTGCGAGCAGGCCCACCGCAATCGACCGTGGTCCGCCGAGGCGCCGCTCGATCGCGTTCTCGAACGCGTACCCGCACAGCACGGGCGGCATCAACGACAGCGCGACCACGCACGCACGCCGTCGATCGAGCTCGCGTATCTCGCTGCGCAGCTCCGCGCGCATGCTCAGCGCCAACGCCAGCCCGGCGCCCGCATGCAGCGCGACCTCGAAGGCCTTGCGCAGCTGCGGGTCCAGTTGCGAATACGGGCGCCCGGCGAGCCAGGGGACCAGCGTCGTGTGGCCCGAGGAGGACACCGGCAGCAACTCCGTCGGACCCTGCAGCACGCCAAGCGCCAGCGCTTCGCCGAGTGAGAGCCCCGCGCGCGGTCGGGCGCCCCCATTGGCGGGCGCTGGCGGATTTGCAGGTCGCCCCAGACCTTCAATCGGTAGGCGCCGGGAGATGCCGGCGAAGCTTCGCCTCACGGCGTTCAGCTCGCATCTGGAAGCGGAGGGCTCTCGGCGTCCCCGCCGGTCGGTCCCCTTCTGCGCCTGCGCGCGATCGCGTACACGATCCCGATCACGACCAGCGCCACGATCGCGTACTCGATGTACTCGAACACCTTGCGCGCGCTCTTCCAATCGCTGCCAAGTGCGTGGCCGCCGAGTGCCAGCGCAAGCACCCACGGCAGCGTGCCGATCGCCGACAGCACCGTGAAACGCCAGAACGGCATCTTCGCCACGCCCGCCGGCAGCGACACGAACGCCCTGATCACGGGTATCACGCGCCCGAACAACACCGCCTGCTCGCCGTAGCGCTGAAACCATCGATCCGCGCGCGAGATCTGCGCCGGCCCCATGTGCAGCTTGCCGCCGTGGCGTTCGAGCAGCTCCAGGCGCCCGCCGCGTCCGACGCCATACGCGACCCAAGAGCCGACGATCGTCCCCAACAGGCCCGCCAGCACCACGCCGGTCAGCGTCATGTGGTGCTGGGAGGCACTCTGCCCGGGATCCGCCACGGCAAAGCCCGCGAACAGCATCACCACCTCCGAGGGGATCGGGATGCACGCGCTCGACAGCGCCATCAGCGCGAAGATCGCCGGCAGGCCGCCATCGCGTACCAGCCGCGCCGTTTCGTTGACCACCGTTTCCGAGATCGAGGCCATGACGAGCATCGGCCGGCGAACGATAGCCTGAATCGCCGTCCCGGCCGAATACCCGCTCGGGCTCAAGGGTCGTGTATGCGCGTCTGGATAGACCTCACCAACAGCCCTCACGTGCTCGTCATGCGTCCGCTGATCGAGCGCCTGCGTGCCGAAGGTCATGACGTGCGGGTCACCACGCGCGACTTCTCCCAGACGATCGAGCTGTGCGAGCGCCTCGGCATCGAGCAGGTCCCGATCGGGGCTCATCGCGGCGAGCGCCTGCTCGCCAAGGCCGGCGGCCTCGCCTCGCGCTCGACGGCGCTCGTGCGCTTCGCGCTGGCCGACGCCCGCGCCGCAGGCGGACAGCGCTTCGACATCGCGCTCGGACACGGATCCAACGACGTCTCGCTCGCGGCCACCGCTTTGCGTGTTCCCTCCTCGACGATGTTCGACTACGAGTGGGCGGCCGTTCAGCACCACGTCAACTGCCGATTGGCCCGCGCGGTAGTGGTGCCCGACGCGATTCCGGCCGAGCGCCTGCAGCGCTACGGCGCGGACGGCAAGACCCGGTTCTATCCAGGGCTCAAGGAGGAGTACTACCTCGCCGATTTCGAGCCCGACCCGTCCGTGCTCGCAGAGCTCGCGCTCGCGCGCCAGCGCCCGCTGGTCGTGGTTCGCACACCGCCCGAGGTCTCGCTCTATCACCGCTTCGAGAACGACCTGTTCGCGCAGGTGCTCGCGCGCGCCGCCGACACCGCCAGCGCCGGCGAGATCGATGCGGTCGTGCTGCCGCGCACCGAGGCCCAGCGCGCCGAGCTGGCGCAGACCGCCGGCTTGATCGTGCCACCGCACGCGATCGACGCCCAATCGCTGATCGCCTACGCCGATCTGGTGGTCTCGGCGGGCGGCACCATGAACCGCGAGGCCGTCGCCCTGGGCACGCCCGTGTACACCACCTTCGAGGGGCGTCTCGGCGCCGTCGACGAAGCGCTGATCGCCAGCGGACGCCTGCGCAAGCTGAGCGACCCGGCTGAGCTGCGCTTCGACAGACGCGCGGCCGACACGGCGGCGGACGCCGAACAGCGCGTCCGGCGCGACCCGCAAATACTGCTCGAGCTGCTTCTCTCTCCGCTCACGGGCCTAGAATCTCGGTGATGCGCCGACGTATCCGTGCGGCTGCGCTGGTGCCGCTGCAGCGCCGCTCCATACCTCAACTCGCCGTCGACGGGCTGCTGGTGGCGCTCGCCTACTTCCTGGCCTTCCAACTGCGCTTCGACAACCTCTCCGGCCACTACCGGGAGCTGCGCGAACAGACGATCCTGTGGGTCTTGCTCGGCAGCCTGCCGGTGCTCGTCTACTCGCGCGTATATCAGCGCCGCTGGCGCTACTCCAGCCAGCGCGACTACGAGGCGGTCGCGCGCGCGATCTTCGTGATCGTCTTGCTGACCACGGCCGGCATCGCGGTGCTCCACCCGGTGCAGCGCTACATCGGCGTCGAGGTCCAGCAGCCGGTGCGCCACTTCGTCGCGCACGGCACGGCGAACGTCGGACTTCCAAACGGCGTGATCGTGCTGTTCGCCCTGCTCAGCCTGCTGTTTCTGGTCGGTGTGCGGATGCTCGCGCGGACCGTCTACGAGCGTCGCCCGCTGGCCGCCTTCCGCGGCGTCGGCGAAGCGCGCCGCAGCGTCCTGATCGTGGGCGCCGGTGACGGGGGGAGGCTCGTGCTGCGCGAGATCGCCCGCAACCGCACGCTCGGCCTGACCCCGGTTGGGTTCGTCGATGACGACCCCAACAAGCGCAACCTGCGCATCGACGGCGTGCGCGTGCGCGGCAACACGCAAGCCGACCTGCCGCGCATCCTGGACGAGCTCAGGCCCGACGAAGTCCTGATCGCGATCCCCTCGGCGCCGGGATCCACGCGCGCCCGCGTCGCGCGCGAGTGTCGCGCGCGCGCCATCGCGGTTCGCACCCTGCCGACCGTGTTCGAGCTGCTGCAGGGCCAGGCCACGCTCGCGCGCCAGATGCGCGAGGTGCGCGTCGAGGACGTGCTCGGCCGCGAGCCGGTCCACATGGAGCTGGAGCGCGTCGGCGGCTACCTCGCCGAGGAGACGGTGCTCGTGACCGGCGCCGGCGGCTCGATCGGGTCCGAGCTGTGCCGGCAGATCGCCCGCGTCGGTCCGCGCAAGATCGTGCTGCTCGACCACGCCGAGGACAACCTCTTCCAGATCGAGCGCGAGTTGCTCGAGGTCGGCAACGTTCAGCCCTCGGTCCTCGCCGCGGTGCTCGCCGACTGCAAGGAAGAGGAGCGCATGCGCGAGGTCCTCAGCGAGCACCGGCCGACCGTCATCTTCCACGCCGCCGCCTACAAGCATGTCGGGCTGATGGAGGCCAACCCGGTCGAGGCGGTGCGCAACAACGCCATCGGCACGCGCACGGTGGCGCACGTCGCGGGCCAGCTGAAGGTGCGCCGGTTCGTGCTGGTCTCAACCGACAAGGCGGTCGACCCCGCCACCGTGATGGGCGCCTCCAAGGCACTCGCCGAGTTCGCGATCGAGGCTGCCGCCGCGCGCTTCCCGGACACGCGCTACAACGCCGTGCGCTTCGGCAACGTGCTCGGCTCCTCGGGCAGCGTCGTGCCGATCTTCGAAGCCCAGATCGCCCGCGGCGGCCCGATCACCGTCACCGACGAGCGCATGACGCGCTACTTCATGACGATCCCCGAGGCCGTGCACCTGATCATCCGTTCCGGGGCGCTCGTCTGCGGCGAGAGCTCGGCGGCGGTCGCTCCGTCGGCCTCGAGCCATGACGCCGTCTCGGGGGATGGCCCCCACACGCTGGCCGACATGCTCGGGCCGGCACCTACCAGGCTCAGCCCGCCGCGAGCCGAGGTGTTCGTGCTCGACATGGGCGAGCCCGTGCGCATCGTCGAGCTCGCGCGCGCGATGATCGAGCTGTCCGGCCTCGACCCCGATCGCGACATCGACATCGAGATCATCGGCCGGCGGGCCGGCGAGAAGCTCAACGAGGAGCTGTTCAACCGCTACGAGCGCGCGGTGCAGACGCCGGCCGAGAAGATCCTGCTGGCCGAGCACGCTCCGCTCGAGATACAGCACGTCGAGGCGATGTTCGCCGAGATCGGGCTGCTCGTACTCGAAGGCGACGCGGCGGGTCTCGCCGCGAAGGTCTCGGCGCTGTCGCAGTCGCGACCGCGCGCCGTACCGACCGGCCGAGCGCCGGGCGCGGACCCCGACGCCGGTCGCGCCGCCGACGCCCGCGTGCTCTCCTCCGCCACGCCCGCTCCCGCAGAGCCGCTCATACACTCCCGGGACTCATGATGCCCGCGCTCACGCTTGCGCTTTCGCTGTCCAATTCGTTCGAGAAGGTCGGCGCGCTCGCGGCGCTCGCGGCGCTCGCCGGGATAGCCGTGCTGTCGCTGCTCGCGTTCGCGCAGGCGCGCGAGCTGAAACGCCTGCGCGAGTGGGCCGGTCGCGCCCCCGAGCGCGCCGCCGAGCTGGAACGGCGCGCCGCCGCCGAGGCCGTCGCCAACCCGCAAGCAGCGGCTGGGGTCACGGGCGTGCGCCAGATCCCGCGCGCCGCGCCGCCGATCCCGCAGCCGGCCGGCAGCGCAGGCGCCCAGGTGACGGTTCCCGGTGTCGCCGGGCAGGTTCCCGGGCAGCCGGTCCCGCCTGCCACCGCCCCCGCGCAGATCGCGCCCGCCCCAGCGGCCGCCGCTCAGGGATCCAGCTCCGCTCAGACCGCCGCCGCGGCCGCGCTGGCGCCGGCCGTCTCTGCACAGACCGCCGCCGCGCAAATGGCCGCATCGTCAGAATCCCAGCCGGCTGCCGGGACGCAGGCTCGCTCCGTCCAGCCCGGCTCACCGGTCCAGCCGGCCGCCGCCCCGGGTCAGACGCCGATCGACGCCTCCGACGGCAAGATCCCAGCCTCACCCGGGAAGACGCCAGCCGCACCCGGCCAGGCGCCAGCCGCACCCGGCCAGGCGCCAGCGACACCCGGGCAGAGTCTGCCGGCCCCCGCTACGGCAGCCGCCGCTGGCCCGCGCGCACCGACACCGCCGCCGTCGCCCGCGCGCGGCGGCCTCACGCCTGGATCTGCTGTCGCCCCTGGGCCTGCGGTCGCGTCCGCTGCGCCCGTGCCCGCCCCCAGCACGCCGGGCCCCACGGCGCCCGTGTCGCCCGGCAGCACGCCCGCGCCGATCTCACCGCCCGCGGGCACGCCGGCTGTCCGTCGCGTGGCCGCGGCCACGATCACGGGCGCCGCGACCGTCGCCGGCGCCAGCGCGAGCCCCAAGTCGGACGGGCTCGCTGCTCCGGATTCATCGCAGCCCCCTCGTGCTCCAGCGGGTGGGTCAAACGCCGCCGGCGCCGCGCCGGCCAGCGGTCCGACGACAAGTGCCCCCGCAACGGCGGCCGCGGCAACGGCGGCCGGCGCAGCAGGAGCCGCGACTGCTGGAGACCCGGGACATCGAGCTCAGGCGCCCGGTCCCGCGGGCTCCGGACCTGCCCCGCACCACAGCGCCTCGAGCGATTCCACCGTGACCCGCGGCCCAGCGACAAACGCACCGCAACAACCGCCGGCCGGTGTGGCCGGCGCACCGGCGTCGGCCGGCACGCGGCCGGCCCCGGCGTCCACCGGCGTCTCGGGTTCGACGCGCGCGCGCGCGGCCTCCACCGCCGCTGCCGGCGCCCCAGTGGGCGACACCGGCAAGCCCGCGGCGCGGCCCGCGCCGCCAGCCTCCCCGCGCAGCGGCGATCGCCGCGAGCATGGGATGCCGTCCGATGCCACGGTGAGTCGCGTGCGGCGCTCTCCACGGCGCCCAGCGGTCCTGATCGCGGGCGCGGCGGCGGCTTGTGCGATCGTGGCGGTGCTCGCGTTCGCCGTGCTCGGGCTCGGCGACTCGGGCACGAGCTCCGCCAAGACGTCGAGCGTGAGCGGCACCACGGGCGCCGCCGGCAAGCACGGCTCGCAGGCTGCTGCGCGGCACCATGCCGTCCGAACAGCCACGGTCGGCCCCGCCGAAACGCAGGTGGCGGTGATCAACGGCACCGGCACCGCCGGGCTGGCGCACCGGCTCGCGGCGAGCCTCCAGCAGAGCGGCTACTCCCAGGCCACTCCGTTGGACGGCGTTCCTCCGGGCACGCGCCAGACGACCGTCGTGCAGTACACCTCGGGCCATCGCGCCGAAGCGAGCGGCGTCGCGCGCTCCCTCGGCGTCTCGCAGGTCCAGCCGATCGAACCCTCGGTGTCCTCGCTCGTCGGCAGCTCGACGGTGGTGGTGGTCGCCGGACTCAACTCGGCCACGACAGCGGGCACCGCCGAAGCATCGGCCGGCGCGCCCGACACCACCGGCGCAGCCACATCGGAAGAAGCTGCCGGTGGCAGCTCATCCGAACCCGCTGCGGGGGCCGAAACGCCCTCTTCGTCCTCCAACGAAGCGGCTCCGTGACCGCCGAGCGATAGCCGGCTTCCTCGACATCCCGGCGCGTTCGGTCAAGCCGCGCGAGCGCGGCATCACGCACGTGATCGACCGCGGCCTGTCGGTCGCGGAGGTCGACGGCCTGCTCGAGGTCGCCGGCGACTACGTGGATATCGTCAAGCTCGGCTGGGGCACCGCGCTGGTGAGCGCCAACCTCGAGCCGAAGCTCAAGCGCTACGAGAGCTACGGCATACCCGTGGTGCTCGGCGGCACGCTCACCGAGCTTGCGATCAGGCAGGGTCGCGTCGAGGGACTGATCGGCTGGCTTCGCGAGCTGAGCCTCTGCCACGTCGAGGTCTCCGACGGCACGATCACGCTGGACGCCGACGTCAAGACACACCTGATCAGAACCCTGACAGCCTCGGGCTTCACGGTCCTGTCCGAGGTCGGCAACAAGGACGCCGCCTTCATCATGGCGCCGTACGTCTGGGTCGAACAGATCGAGCGTGACCTGCAGGCGGGCGCCTGGAAGGTGATCACCGAGGCGCGCGAGTCGGGCACGGCCGGCATCTACCGCGCCGACGGCGAGGTGCGCACAGGGCTGATCGATGAGATCGCCCATGCGATCGACCCCGACCAGCTGATCTTCGAGGCTCCCCAACGCCAGCAGCAGGTCTGGCTGCTCAAGCGCTTCGGCACCGAGTGCAATCTCGGCAACATCGCTGCCGATGACGTGCTCTCACTCGAGACCCTGCGCCTCGGCTTGCGCTCGGACACGGTCGAGCGCTTCGCGCCCGGCGGTGCGGAAAACGGCGACCCGCACGGGAGCGGCACGGTCGCGGGCGGCGCGAATCGAGACGATGGCGAGGGAGGCGACATCGAGAGCGGCGGCCTGGACCGCAGCGACGCGGGCCAGGGCCGACTCGAGCCGCGCGGTGGCGAGCAGGGCGGCGAGCAGTGACAGCCACCGAACCACTCGCGCGAGCCGTCTTCGCGCTGCTGGTGCTCGCATGCGTCGCGGCCTTCTTCGTGACCCAAAGGCTCAAGCACACGCCCACGGTGGTGCAGAGCTTCGAGTTGACACCGCGATTCTCGCCGATTCAGAGCGGACACATCAAAGCGGAGCTCATCTCGTTCAAGCTGGCCCAGCCCGATCAGGTCACCGTGAGCATCGAAAACTCCGCCGGCGACACTGTCGCGAGGCTCGTACACGACTGGCCGCTGGCTCGTTACAAACAGTTCTCGCTGGGCTGGAACGGGCGCAGGGGAATCGCCCGCGGCTATACCCTCCTGCACATTCCCGGCAGGGTGTCGGTCAAGACCGGTGCCGTGTCGCCAGGCGTAACCAGCGTCTTGCCCGCCAACGGCGGCACCTTCGCGGCCGCGGGCGAATACAGGGTCCGGGTGAGCCTGCGTCACGAGCAGCGCACGGTCCGCTCACCCCGCAGCTTCACATTGGTGCGCTGATGGCGCTCGAGATCGTCGCGGGCACGCTCCTGGCGCTGGCGGTGGTCGCTGCGCTCGCGCTGGTGCTCCAGCGCCGGCCGGCGGCCTTTCCGCTGCTGGCCATCTTCGCGCTGCCATTCAGACTGCCGATCTCGGCCGACGGACGCACGGTCAACCTGCTGATACCGCTCTACCTGGTCGTCGCTGCCGGAACGCTCGTGCACCTGCTGCCCAAGTGGCTCGGCCGGGGTGAGGGCTGGGCCTGGCCGCCGGCCGGCTCAGGATGGCGCGCCGCAGGCGCCGGCGAGGATCGGCCGGGGGATGCTGGCGGGCCGGTCAGGGGCGATGGGCGGCTCGGACGGACCCGCGGCCGGCGCGGCTGGCACTGGCTGTCCGCGCGCAACCTCGAATGGCTGCTGCTCGGCGCCGTCGTCCTGTACGCGCTGCAGGCGACCTATTCGATCGACCACGCCAAGGCCGCGGAGAACATCGCCTTCTTCTACCTGCCCTTCGGGCTGCTGTTCATGCTGCTGCGCGACGTGCGCTGGAGCACCGAGCTTCTGCTCGCCTGCCTCGGCGTCGCCGTCGGGCTCGCGATCCTGTTTGCGGGCGTCGGCTTCATCGAGTACGCGCGCAAGGAACTGTTCTTGAACCCGAAGGTCGTCGCGGCCAATGAATACGACAACTACTTTCGCGTCAACTCGGCCTTCTTCGATCCGAGCATCTACGGGCGCTTTCTCGCGCTCGTGATGATCGCGATCACGACGATCGTGCTCTGGAGCCCGCGTCGGCGCGACGTCCTGATCGCCGCGGCCGTGCTCGCGTGGCTGCTCGCCGGGCTGATCACCAGCTTCTCGCAGTCGAGCCTCGTCGCGCTGCTGCTGGGCTTGGCGGTGTTGGCCGCCTACCGCTGGGACGCGCTCACGACGGTGTGCGCGTCGGTCGGCATCGTTGCGCTCGCCGGCGTGGTCCTGGTGGCCGCACCCGCGAACTTTCACTTCGGGCTGAAGGGATCTGGCGGCTCGGCCAGCAACGCCACCAGCGGGCGCGCCAGCCTGGTCGAAGGCGGCCTCGAACTGTTCGCCGATCGCCCGCTCTACGGCTATGGCTCGGGCTCATTCGAAGCCGAGTACAAGCGCCACGACAACACCACCGCCGAGAATGCCGTATCCGCTTCACACACGATCCCGATAACGGTGGCCGCCGAGCAGGGCATCCTCGGGCTCGGCCTGTACGTGGCTCTGCTCGTGTGCGCCTTCGCCGTTCTGTTCGGCCCCGCTGGCGAGACCTCGCTTGGGCGTTCTCCGCCACGCTTGGGGATTGCGGCCTGCTTCGCGGCGCTCGTGCTGCACACATGGACATACGCCGACTTCCTCGAGGACCCGACCACCTGGACGCTGCTCGGCATCGGAGTAGCGCTCGCACGCACCCGCCCGGGCTCGTCGAGGCCGCGCGAGCCGCTCGCAGCCGACAACCCGGTCGGCGTTGCGCCGTGAGGGCGCGATGCGCGAATACCTGAAGCGGCTGGTCAGCACCGGCGCCGCCTACCAGTTCGCCGAAATCCTCGCCAAGGGGATCGCGGTCTTCACGCTGCCGCTGTACACCCGCCATGTCTCGACGGCGGAATACGGCACGTACAACTCGCTTTTCACCGCCGTGATCCTGTTCAGCATCGTGCTGCGTCTCGGGGTCGGCGAGGCGTTCGTGCGGTTCTACTTCACCGACGCCGACGAGGCGCGCCGCAGGCGCATCGCGCGGTCCGCCACCGCCACGGTCGCCTGGACGACCACGCTCGCCTCACTGCTGGCGCTCGTCTTCGCCGGCCAGCTCTCGCGATTGCTGCTCGGCTACAGCGACGCGACGTTGATGGCCTGCGCGATCCTCGGCCTGTGGGCGTTCACCAACCTCGAGATGGCCTACGCGCAACTGCGCGTCGACGAACGCAAGCGCGCCTACATGGTCGCCTCGGGCGCGAACGTCACGATGACCGTCGTCTTCACGATCGCCTTGGTGGTACTCGCCGGACAGGGCGCGCGCGGGCTGCTGCTCGGCAACTTCGGGGCCTCCGCGCTCGTCGTGCTGGGCCTTTGGTGGGTGCTGCGTTCACGTTTTTCGCTGCGCGTTCGCGGTGGCGATCTGCGCGCGATGCTCGGATTCGGCTTGCCGACGGTGCCCGCCGACGCCAGCGTCTACGCGCTGCAGGTCGCCGACCGCTTCTATCTGCTGCGCGGCGTCAGCGCCGGCGCGGCCGGCGAGTACGCCATCGCCGTGCAGCTCGCGACGGTCGTGTTCGTGTTCGTGCGAGGCTTTCAGTACGCCTGGCCGCCGCTGGCGTACTCGATCGACAGCGACGCCCAGGCCGCGCGCCTGTACTCGCTCGTCACCACCTACTTCGTGCTGGCCACCGGCGTCGTCGTCGTCGCGGTCGCGCTGCTGGGACGTTGGCTCGTACGTCTGCTCGCGGCCCCGGAGTACTTCGGCGCCTACCGCGCGCTGCCCTGGCTGGCGCTCGGCTGGACGCTGTACGGCCTCTACCAGGTGATGATCGCGATCACCGGGCGCGCGAACGTGACCCAGCGAAACCTGCCCGCCGCCGCCACGGGCATCGCCGTCAACCTCGTGCTGCTGTTCGTGCTCGTGCCCGCTGCCGGGCTGAATCTCGGCCTCGCCGGCGCCGGGATCGCGCTATGTGGCGCCTATGTCGCGATGCTGATCGTCATGCACCTGCTGACGCGCAAGCTGTTCGCCGTCTCCTTCCAGTGGGCGCGCCTGGCTCAGCTGCTCGCCGTTCTCGGCGGCGTCGCCGTCACGGGCGAGCTGCTGCTGGGCACGAGCGGCCTGGCAGGCCTGCTAGAGCGCGCGCTATGGCTCGCCTGGATCCCAGCGCTGCTGCTGCTGACGCGCTTCTTCGAGCCGCACGAGCGCGAAGGAGCGGCGGCGCTCCTGGCGGACGGACGCCGCCGCGTCGCGGCCTTCCGCGCCGGGCACGGCGACCTCGAGGCCTACGCCGACGATCCGTTGAGGGACCTGTGAGCCGTCGAGGCGTCGATTGCCGGCATTTTTGGCTCAAGCTCGCCGCTTTTGTCGCCGATGCGCGGCAAGATGGCCGAGGTTCCCCACAACGGCACGTCCGCCGCTGTCCGGCAGCCCGCGCACCATCTTGCGGCTGCCCATCGCGCGAGCGCGCGCGAGCGACGCCGCCGCGCCGAGGCGCTGCAACGCCATCGCGCCAACCAGCGTGCCCGTGAGCTGGCGGACGCCGGCGAGCTCGCCTACCTGCGCACCCAGCTGAAGGTGGCCGCGAACCTCACCGCGCGGCTTGCCGCCACCAACGACATCACCGAGATGGCCAGGCTCGTCGTCCAGGAGCTGCACGGCACGTTCGCGTTCTACCTCGCCGGGATCCAGCGTCTGGCCGACGATGGCAGCCTGCGCCTGCTCGCCGGCAGCGGACCGCTGGCCGAGGTGATGGCCGAGTTCCTGCTGCTCGAGCAGAGCATCTACGAAGGCGTCAACGGGCGCGTTGCCCGCACCGGCGTCTCCGCGCTGGTGCCAGACACGCGCGCCGACCCCGACTACATCGTGCGCGACGCCGACACCGATCCGCGCTCGGAGCTGAGCGTCCCGATCGTGGTCGACGGCACGATCTGGGGGGTGCTCAACATCGAGGCCGTCGAGCGCGACGCGTTCGGCGGCGCCGACGTCGTGCTCGTCGAGACGATCGCCGCGACGCTTGGCTCGGCCGTGCACCGCGCCGGACTGATCGACGACCTGGAGCGCACCTTCACCACCACGCTGTCCGCACTGATGAGCACGATCGAGGCCAAGGACGACTACACCGCGTTTCACGAGGAGGACGTGGCCGGCCTCGCCGAGCGGGTCGCGCGGCGCCTCGGTCGCGCACCGGCGTTCGTGCGCGACGTCCGCTATGCCGCGCTCCTGCACGACGTCGGCAAGGTGGCCGTGCCGAGCGAGATCCTGTTCAAGCCCGGCCCGCTCAGCGACAGCGAGTGGGTCGAGATGCGTCGCCACGCCGCCGTCGGCGGTGAGCTGGTGGCGCGCATCGACGCCTTCGCGCATCTCGCTCCCGCGGTGCGTGCCAGTCACGAGCGCTGGGACGGCCAGGGCTACCCCGACGGCGTCGCCGGCGAGGAGATTCCACTGGCCGCGCGCATCATCGCCGCCTGTGACACCTACGACGCGATCGTCACCGACCGGCCCTACCGCCAAGCGCGCTCGCCCGAGCACGCCCGCGCCGAGGTCACGCGCCTGGCCGGCAGCCAGCTCGATCCACGTGTCGTCGCGGCTTTGCTGGAAGAGCTGCAGGACGAGTAGAGCGCCGCAACCCGGGAGGCCTGATGCCTGCCGGCCGAGACCGGCCCCGAGTTGTACCGGGAGGCCTGATGCCTGCCGGCCTAGATCAGCCCCGAGTTGTACCGGGAGGCCTGATGCCTGCCGGCCTAGATCAGCCCCGAGTTGTACCTTTCCGCCGCCTCGCGCACGCCCTCGCCGCGCTGCGGATCCAGCGTGGCCCGGGCGTGCGCCCAGTAGCGCCTCGCCGAGTGCCCTGGCAGCACCAGCGCAGCCAGCGCTCGCAGCGCGTATGGCCAGGCGGTCAGCCAGCGCACCGCCCATGCGGTCGGCGCGAGGTGATGCTTGCGCATGTACAGGTCGCGGTTGCGCGCCATCTCGACGATCCGCCTGTCGGCCGAGTCACCCGTCGAGAGCTGCTCGTCGTGGACGGCGCGCGCCGACGGCACGTACAGGCTGCGCCAACCGGCGTCGCGCAGGCGCCGGGCGAAGTCGACCTCGTCGGAGTACACGAAGAAGTCAGGATCCAGGTAGCCGACCTGTGTTGCCGCCCGCGCGCGCACGAGCAGCGCCGAAGACTGGCACCAGTCGACTTCGCGGGTGTGCTCGCCGCGGCTCTGGACCGTGTAAGGGCGGTGCAGCAGCAGCGCGCCCGCGAGCGCCGTCGCGAGCGTCGGAAAGCGCCACGCGCACGCCTGCTCGCGGCCGTCGGGGCGCAGCAGCCGAGCCCCGGCGCAGGCCGCGTCCGGATGCGCCTCCAGGGCCAGGAACAGCGCCAGCGTCGCGCCCGGCTGAAGCTCGGAGTCCTCGTTGAGCAGCAGCGCATAACGCCCCTGCGCCCGCTCGATCAGCTCGGAGTCGTTGCTCGCCTTGCCACGACGGCGCTCGAGCGCGATCACCTGATCCACGGCAGGGTGCGCGCGCGCCGCAGCGACCGAGCCGTCGCGCGAGCCGTTGTCGAGCACCAGCACCTCAGTCGCGAACGGAAGCGCTCGGCGCTCGCGGGCGATCGCGTCCAGGCCGCGCCTCAGCAGGTCGCGCTGCGAGGTGTTGACGACGCAGTAGGTCAGCTCGACCGTGCCGGACACGCGCCTATTGTCTCCAGCGGTGCGCGTCCATGTCGTCGACCCCTCGGCCTACACGCCGCCGTACGATCGTGCGCTGTGCCGCTCCCTCGCTGCAGCCGGCGCCGACGTGACCCTGTACACGAGCCGCTTCGCCTACGGGCCGCGATCGGGTCGGCTGACCGGAGCGGCCGGCGTCACCACGGACGGATACGTGTGCCGCGAGCTCTTCTACCGAGCCGCGCTCGGGCGCCCCGGATCGCGCCTGCGCTCTGCCAGCAAGCTCGCTCAGCACGTGCCCGACATGTTGCGCTACCGCCGCGCCGCGCGCGCGGCGCAGATCGTGCACTTCCAATGGCTGGCGGTGCAGCAGCTGGATGTGCATCTGCTTCCGGCTGGGGGCGCCCGCGCGCCCGCGCGCGCGCGCGTAGGTCCTCGGCTCGTACTGACCGCGCACGACGTCCTGCCGCGCGAGCCGCGCCCCGGACAACGCGCCGCGCAACGGCGGCTTTACCAGCGTATGGACGCGATCGTCGTGCACTCGCACCACGGCCGCGCGCGGCTGATCGGCGAGCTGGGAGTCGCGCCCGAGCGCGTCCACGTGATCGCGCACGGGGTGCTGCGCCCCTGGGAGGACACGCCTGACGCGGCTACGGCGACAGCGATGTACGCGCCAGGGATCGCGGAGCGAGGCGCGTCCGACGCCGCGCCGCAGGCCGCGCTCGACGACGACGGGCTCCCGCCCGAGCTGGCGGGCGCAGGCCCCGGCCCGGTGGCGCTGTTCTTCGGGCTTCTGCGCCCCTACAAGGGCCTCGACGAGCTGCTCGACGCGTGGGGCGGCCTCGCCGGACGGCTGCCCTCGGGAAGCGAGCTGTGGATCGTGGGGATGCCGCGCATGGAGCTCGAGCCGCTGCGCGAAGCGGCGCGCCTGGCGGCGCGCGAGGCCGCGCGCGCCGTACGAGTGGTCGGGCGCTACGTCAGCGATCACGAGCTGCACGCGCTGATGCGCAGGGCCGACCTGGTGGTGCTGCCCTATCGCGAGATCGAGCAGTCGGGCGTCGCCTTCACAGCGCTCGGCGCCGGTGTGCCGCTGTTGCTCAGCGACGTCGGCGGGTTTCCCGAGATCGCCGCCACCGGGGCCGCGCGCACGTTCGCGGCGGGTGTCACGCCGGCGCTGCGCGACGCGCTCGCGCAGCTGCTCGGCGACCCGGCGACGCTCAGCGCGATGGCCGAGCGGGCGCGCGTGGCCGCAGGCGGCCCCTACGCCTGGGAGGGGATAGCGGCACGCACGCTCGCCCTGTACCAGGAGCTGCTCCGCCAGAATCACTCTCGATGAGACTCGCGCTCGAAATCGTGTTCTGGCTGTGTGTCGGGCTGATCGCGTGGACGCAGCTCGCCTACGGGCTGGCGCTCGCGCTGCTCGCGCGCGTCTTTGCCCGCACCCCCAACGTGTCCAGCGACGCGCAGACGGCGCTGCCGTCGCTGTCGTTGATCATCGCGGCGCACGACGAGCGGGCGGTGATCGGCGCGAAGGTCGCCAACGCGCTCGCGCTCGACTACCCACGCGAGCTCCTCGAGGTGATCGTGGCGTGCGATGGCTGCGGCGACGACACCGCGGCGATCGCGCGCAAAGCCGGCGCCGACACGGTGCTCGAGCTCCCGCGCGGCGGCAAGATCCGCGCCCAGGACGCCGCTGTGCGCGGCGCCCGCGGGGAGATCGTCGCCTTCTCCGACGCCAACGCGCAGTGGGAGCCCGGTGCGGCGCGCGCCTTGGTGGGCGCATTCGCCAACCCGCGGGTCGGCTATGCCTGCGGAGAGGTCCGCTACCTGCCGCTCGAGACAAGCGCGCGGGAAGGTCGCGCCGGTGGCCATGGCGACCGGCGAGCGCGTGGCCGAGAAGGCCGCCGCGACGCGGCCAACCAGGAGGGACTCTACTGGCGCTACGAGCTCGTGCTGCGCAGATACGAGTCGCGCCTGTGCTCGATCACGGCCGGCAATGGCGCGATCTACGCGACCCGTCGCGACACCTACATCCTGGTCGACCCGATCATGGGCCACGACCTCTCGCTGCCCTTCAACATGGTCAAGCGCGGATTGCTCGCGGTGTGCGTGCCGCAGGCGCGGGCCAGCGAGAAGATGGTGCCCTCACTGACCGGCGAGTTCGCGCGCAAGCGGCGCATGATGAGCCACACCTGGCCGATCCTGCTGCGCGGCGGCATGCTCTCGCCGCGCGGCTACCCACCGCTGTATGCGCTGATGATCTTCTCGCACAGGCTGCTGCGCTACCTCACACCGGCTCTGCACGCGCTGGCGCTGGCGGCGAACATCGCGCTGCTTGCGATCGGCGCCGGCGGCGCCCAGACGCTGTATGCGATCACGCTCGCGCTGCAGCTCGGGCTGCTGCTCGCCGCGCTGCTGGCGGGCACGCTGGGAGTGCGCCCGCTGCTGATCGCTCGCTACTACGTGCTCACCACCGCCTCGCCTGCCGCGGGGCTGTGGGATTGGCTGCGTCACGGCACGAGCGCCTCGTGGGAGGCGGCGCAGGGCACGCGATGATCAGACGCGCCTTCGACATCGGCGTCGCGACGCTCGCGCTCGCGCTGGCCGCGCCGCTGCTGGCGCTGGCGGTGGCCGCGATCAAGCTGGAGTCGCGCGGGCCCGCCATCTTTCGCCAGCGGCGTGTCGGCAAGGACGGGCGCCCCTTCGACGTGCTCAAACTGCGCACGATGGTCGATGGCGCCGAGCACGTCGGCGCGGGTCTCGCGATCGACGCGGGCGATGCGCGCATCACGCGCGTGGGCGCCCTGCTGCGCCGCAGCTCGCTGGACGAGCTCCCGAATCTGCTCAACGTGCTGCGTGGCGAGATGTCGCTGATCGGCCCACGCCCGACCCTGCCGACGCAGGTCGAGCAGTACACCGAGCGCCAGCGCGGCCGGCTCGCTATCAAGCCCGGAATCACCGGTTGGGCCCAGGTCAACGGCCGTGCCGCGCTGCCCTGGTCGCAGCGGATCGAGCTCGACCTCTACTACATCGAGCATCGCTCGCTTGCGCTGGACCTGCGGATCCTGGCCCGTACGCCGGCACTCGTGCTCGCCGGCTCGGGTCTCTACAAGGGCGCGACCGGCGGCTGGGAGCAGGGGACATGAGCTCGCCGGCGATCATGCTGACCGGCGCGGGCAAGCGCTATGACATCGTCGCCTGCTTTGCCCAGCTGACGCGCACGATCGTCACCGATCCGAACCCGCTCGCGCCGGCGCAGTACGCGGCGCACGTGCGTGCCGCCGTCCCGCTGATCGCGGATCCAGGATATGTGCCGGCGCTGGAGCGCTTGTGCGTCGAGCACGGCGTCGGCGCGGTGCTGCCGCTCACCGACCTCGACATCGAGGTGCTCGCCCAGGCGCGCGCCGACGGGCGTCTGCCGGCGCTCTCACCGACACCGGAGATCGCGCGGGCCACGTATGACAAGTACGAGACCCACCTGCTGTTGAGCAGGCTGGGACTGCCCTCGCCGCCGACCGTCTTGCCGCAGGACGAGGAGATGAAGGCCCTGCGCTACCCGGTGATGGTCAAGCCGCGGCGCGGCTCGGGGGCCCGGTCGATCCACCGCGCGCACGATCCCGAGCAGGCGCGCTTCTTCGCCGACTACGTCGCCGAGCCGGTGATGGTGCAGTGCGCGATGGACGGTCCCGAGCTTTCGATTGACTGCCTCGGTGACCTGTCGGGCCGATGTCTGAACGCGATCCCGCGCACCATGCTCGAGTCGCGCGGCGGCGAGTCGATCAAGGGCCAGGTCATCCGAGACGAGCAGCTGATCGAGCTCGGGCAGGGCGTGATGGAGGAGCTTTGCGTGCGCGGGCCAGCCACGATCCAGGTGTTTCGCGACCCCGAGCTCGGCGTCATGATCACCGATGTCAACACCCGCTTCGGCGGCGCCTTCCCGGCGCCGGCCTACGCGGCGCTGCCGGGCCGCAGCTACCCCGAGCTGATCGTCAGGCTCGCAGCCGGCGAGACGGTGCCCGCGCACGTCGGCGAGTTTCGCGACGGAATCACCTTCACGCGCTACTACTGGCAGCTCGAGCTCGACGAGCAGATGCGCCCGACCGGGCGCGAGATCGTCGCGGGCGGCCCGCCCGCTCCGCATTGAAGCGGGCGCGAGTTCGTCCCGGGCGGCCCGCCTGCTCCGCGCTGAAGCGGGCGCGAGTTCGTCCCGGCGGCCTTCGCTGCAGCGGCGAGCAGTGAGCCGGAGCGCCGGGCCAAGCTGCAAGAATCAACGTCGTGAGCCCCTCGACAGTGGCCGATTCCACGGACGCGTCCGCGGCAAGCAAGCAGACTGACCCCGGCGACACGCCCGAGCGCGACCCGGCCACGGGCGGCGAGGCCCCGGGCTCGCCAGCCTCACCGCCGGCTCCGCGCGCCCCCGCCTGCGCCAACTGCGGCGCCGAGCTTGAGGATGGCCAGGAATGGTGCCTGCAGTGCGGTACGGCGAGGCCCGGTGGCCTGGACTCCGGCGGCCCTGGATGGCGGTCTGCCACGACCGTGCTGGCAGTCACCGGCGCGCTCGTCCTGGGTGCCGCCGCGGCGGGCTACGCGGCGCTCAGCAAGTCCAGCCCGCCGCGGCCGCCCGCCCGAGTTGTGACGATCGCGCAGGCGCCCGCGACCCTGGCGCCCAGCACCACCAGCCCTGGCATCACCACGCCCGGAACGAGCACGCCCCCCGCCGGCGTCCCCGCCACTCCGACTCCGATCAAACCGCTCGGAAGCAAATCCGCGCTACCGAAGATCCCGCTCACCGCTCCCACGCCCAAATCGCTGCACACGCCCCTGCCGAAGACCGAACCCGGCGGCACGGGCAAAGCCCCGACCAAAGCGGCCGGCGAACAGGAAGCGGAACCGACCGCGATCCTGCTCGACACCAACGCCGCGAGCACCTACAACCCTTACGGATATCCGGCCAGCGAATTCGGCGACCCGGGCCTGGCGATCGACAACGAAGCGTCGACAGCGTGGACCGCGCGCGTGAACCCCGCCGTCGCACCGCGGATGGCCGAGGGGCTCGTGATCGACCTCAACAGCGTTCAGAAAGTCGCCCAGCTTGCGCTGCTGACCTCGACGCCGGGCATGGTGGTGCAGGTCTATGGGGCCACCGCGAAGACGTTGCCCAATTCGATCGTCGATCCAGCGTGGGTTCCGCTGAGCTCCCCGCGGGCAGCGAAGAAGGGCAAGACGCAGATCAAGCTGCACCACGCCAGCAAGGGGTTCAGGTACGTGCTCCTGTGGATCAGCGAAGCCCCCACCTCGGCCGTCGGCACCCCCCAGGCGCCGGGCCACGTCGCGGTCAACGAACTCGAACTGTTCCCGCCGCAGTAGCCGACCGGCGCCGAGCCCCGCTCAGCCGCTGCGGCTGCGCCGGCCGCTGCGGCGCGGGCGCCAGACCTCATCCAGGAAGTCCGCGATCTCCTCGGTCAGCCGCGCAGGGCGCATCCGCAACTCCAGCAGCGAGTCGGCCTCGAGCAGCCGCGCATTCGGAAGCTCTTCCGCCAGCTGACCGGCGTCCGAGAAGGGGTGCACCGGGTCGCGCCGGTGACCGAGCACCAGCGCCGGCATGGTGAACGTGCGGCGCTCGCTGCGATGCGGCGCCACGCGGCCGAAGAACAGCCCCTGCAGGAGCGCTCCGCCCGGTCCCGGTTCTTGGCGGACCACGTCGAGCATGACGTTTCCGTAGTACGGGAGCAGCCGTTGCGGGACCGCGCGAGCACCGCGCGCGAGCACCTTCATCGCCGGCTCGCCGAACGTGAGCGCGACCAGCAGCGGTGTGAACGTCAGCGCGCTCGCCAAAAGCGCGTTGTCGAGCACCGGCATCTCGAGCACCGTGGCCCGCAGGCGCTCGGGTGCGCGCGAAGCGACCTCCAGCGCGGTGTTCGCGCCCAGCGAGGTCCCCATCACGACGGCCTGCTCGAGCTGCAGGTGGTCCATCAGCGCGATCACCTGCTCCGCGAACGCCCCCATCGAGTAACGCCACATGTCGCGCGGACGATCCGATTCGCCGTGACCGAGCAGGTCGATGGTGATCGCGTGGTTGCCGCGTTTGGCCAGCGCCTTCGCCAGCGGCCGGTGCATGTCCTGCGACAGCAGCAATCCATGGACGAGGATCACCGGACGGCCGCCGACCGCTCGGCGCGAGCTGCGTCCGCCTGTTGCGCCCGCCGTCACGACCGCCGCCGGGCCTCCGCCGTACTCGGAGTAGGCGATCCGCTGTCCCTCCACCTCCAAGAAAGGCATCTCCCGGGAGCCTACTGGACGTATTGCGCCCGGGCCCTGCACCGCGAGGGACACGGACCCGGGCGATGCCGTGTTTTCGCCCGGATGCCGTGCTTCCCTCTTGTCGGTCGTGCGGCAACGGGGGCAGTCGTCTCCGCTCGACCTTCCCTACAACCCCCGAGGTGCCCTGAAGGTGCGGAGAGGGCCCGAAGGTGCGCTACGTTGTCGCGCAGATATGGCGAGGCAGCCACGCATCCTGGCGGGCGAGACCGTCGCGATCACCGGCGCCGCGCGGGGCATCGGCCGAGCCACGGCGCAGGCGCTGACGCGCAAGGGAATGCGGGTGGCGGTCGGCGATCTCGATCTCGACACCGCGCGCGCGACCGCCGCCGAGCTCGGCCCGACCGCCGTCGCGCTGGAGCTCGACGTGACCGACCGGGACTCGTTCCGTGCGTTCCTGGATGAGACCGAAGACCAGCTCGGCCCGGTCGACGTGCTGATCAACAACGCCGGGATCATGCCGATCGGCAGGTTCATCGACGAGGACGATCTGACCGCGCGCCGGATGATCGACATCAACCTGCACGGCGTGATCATCGGCATGAAGCTGGCGCTCGAGCGGATGTTGCCGCGCGGCCGTGGCCACATCGTCAACATCTCCTCGCAGGCCGGCAAGTTCCCCACGCCCGGCGGGGCCACCTACTCGGCCACCAAGCACGCGGTCGTGGGGCTGACCGAGTCGGTGCGCGGCGAGGTGCGGCTGATGGACGCCGACATCAAGCTCAGCTACGTGATGCCCTACGTGGTCAACACCGAGCTCGGCGGAGGTCTCGGGAAGGCACGCGGCTTCAAGAACCTTGAGCCCTCGGAAGTCGCCGACGCGATCGTCGACGCTCTCGAGCAGGGCACCGTCGAAGTCTGGGTGCCGAAGTCCGCCAAACGGGCGATCGTGCTCGGCACACTCGCCCCGCGCCGGCTTGCGGAGGGCATCGCCCGGGCGATCGGGGCCGATCGCGTGCTCGCCGACGCCGATGCCGACGCCCGCAGGGCCTACGAACTGCGCGCCGCCGACTCCGAGCCGCGCCTGCGCGAGGCGCCTCAGCAGGAGCGGATCGCCGAAAAGTCGGGATGACCTCGCGCTCCCCCGTGGGCGCATGCGTTACGCTCGCAGACATGCACGTGCTGGGTCTGGCGCTGGTGCCGATCGTGGCGGCGGAGAAGAGCAGGGTGCCCTTCTACATCGCCGGGGGCCTGCTCGTGGCGTGGGCTCTGATCGTCTCGCTGGTCCTTGGCCTGCGTAAACCCGCCTTTCCGTGGAACCCGCGCGGCGAGCACCTCGTGATCGCGGTCACCGTGGTGCTCGTGCTGGCTGCGGCATCCACGGCTGTGCTGACCGCCAGCCCGCCCGCGAAGTCGGCGACGACTGCCGCGGCCGGCAACGGATCGGCGGCCGACCTGAGCGCCGGCAAGTGAAGCTGTACGTCTGCTGGGGCACGTTCCCGACCGTGCGCCCGGGCGGACACCCCTGTCGCAACGCACACCAGGCGCTGCGCGACGCCGGCTACCAGCCCGAGGTCGTCAAGTCTTACGGTCTGGCCCCGCTGCCCGGCCCGTTCAATCGCACGCGCGGGCGCCGCGAGGTGGCCGAGTTGACCGGCAACCGCTGGGTCCCCACGCTCGTCCTCGACGACGGCAGCGTGATCGACTCCTCGCAGGAGATCATCACGTGGGCGGCTGCGAACCCGCGCTCGCCTGCGCCCGCGACCCCGACGGGCGATAGCGCTGGCGCGTGACGGCGATCTCGGGGCGCCAGCGCTCGCGCGCCTGACGTTCGAGCTCGGCATCGCCGAGCGCCGCGGCTCGTCCGAGTGCGACCGCGAACATCACCACGGCCAAACTGCCGACGAGAATTGCCACCAAGGCAATGGGCATGGACGAGAGCTCCTCCTGACCCTTCGCTCCCCGAACGTCCATTGAAGACAGTGGCAGACGCCCCGGACAGGCGTTCCGTCAGACGAGCGAGCGTTCCGATCTATTCGCCATACTTTCGACGCTCGAGGCGAATACCCTGCGCTCGCCCGCACGAGGCGCGAGCCGCGCGAGCCGCAACGCAACCAGCGACAGAGAGGATCGGCGATGGACGTTCTGATGAGGCTCGACGAGGCGAGGGCCACGACCAACGTGTTGGAGCACCGCTTCTACGAGCGCTGGAGCGCGGGCGCGCTCGACTCGGCAGAGCTGAGCCTGTACGCCGACCAATACCGGCATGCGGTGCTGGCGCTCGCGCAGGCCTCCGCGCGAGCCGCGGAGCTGGCCGGCGATGAGCACCGCGGCGCATTGCGCCGCCACGCCGCCGAGGAGACCGAGCACGTGGCGTTGTGGGATCAATTCGCCGCCGCCGCGCGTGCGCGCGCGGACCGCGCAGTTGATGGTTCCGGGGTCGGGAGCGCTAACAGCGGTGTCGAGGCTGCCGCGAGCGGAGACGAGAACGCCGCGGGAGCGCTCGAGCCCACGCGGCTATGCGCGACCGCATGGACCCAGGGCGATGATCTGCTCGAGCATCTGGCCGTGCTTTACGCGATCGAGGCAAGCCAGCCGCAGATCGCGGCCACCAAGCTGAAGGGCCTGGTCGAGCACTACGGCTACCGACCGGAGGGCCCCGCGGTCGAGTACTTCCGGCTGCACGAGCGCCTCGACGTCGAGCACGCGCGCCAGGCGAGCCAGCTGATCGAGACGCTGCTCACGCACTGCGACGAGGCCCCGGTCGCCGAAGCACGCATGCTCGCGCGCGCCGAGCAGGCGCTGCGTGGCAACTGGGAGCTGCTCAGCGGCGTGGAAGCGGCAGGCTGACCACTGCGAGCTGCTTGGCGGCGTGGAAGCGGCAGGCTGACCCGCGCGGGCTCGGGGCTCACGCCTGTGAGAGCCGCTGAGCGAACAGCACCGCCGCGACCGACGTCGCCAGGTTGAGGCTCGACACGCCCGGGCGCATCGGTATCGCGACACACGCGTCGGCGCGGTCGAGCAACTCCCGGCTCAGGCCCCGGCGCTCGCTGCCGAAGGCGAGCAGCGCGCGCGCGGGCAGCGACGCGGGGCGCAGCGGCTCTCCCGCGGGGTCGAGCGCGAGCAGCGGGCGCCCCGGCTCGCGCGGCAGGCCGTTGGGCAGGCCGGCGACCGGCAGCGCGTAGTGCAGGCCGGCGGCCCCACGCAGGGCGTCCGGGTGCCAGGGGTCGTGGCCGCCGCTCACGAGCACGCCGCCAGCGTCAGCGGCCGCCGCCACGCGCACGCAAGCGCCCATGTTGCCGAGGTCGCGCGGGTCCTCGAGCAGGACCACCGGCGCGGGAGCGGCGTCGGCGAGCAGCCCGGCGGGATCGACCACGCGGCGCCGCGCGAGTGAGATCACGCCGGTCGGCGGCACCAACGGCGCGAGCCGTGCCAGTACGTCTATCGGGACCTCACGGGCAAGCGCGAGGATCGACTCTGCGAGCTCGGGTGCGAGCTCGTGGCACAACCGCGCCAGTGCTTCGCGCTCGGCGCACACCACCTCCAGCACCTCGGCGTCGAAGCGCAGCGCGTGCTTGAGCGCGTGAAAGCCTTCGAGCACCGCGAGCGAGCGATCGCGCCGCGCGCGCCCGAACCGCGCAATCAGCGATCCATCGACCGACACGGCGCGATCATCGCATGGGCCCGATCGCACGGGGTGTGTGCCGGCGCATGGGGAGGTCGGCGCACGGGGGTGTGCTACACCTCGCGCGCGATGGCGGCGCCCGCGGCGGTGATCTTCGACAACGACGGACTGCTGCTCGACACCGAGGACGCCTGGACGCGCGCCGAGCAGACTCTGTTCGCCCGTCGCGGGCGCGAGTTCACGAGCGAGCACAAGCGTTCGCTGATCGGCTCCGCGCGCGGCCCGGCAGCGGCGAAGCTGGAGGCGATGCTCGACCGCCCGGGCCAGGGCGAGCAGTTGATGGACGAGCTGCACGGTCTGGTGATGGACGAGGCGCTCGCGGGAGTCGCGCCGCGCCCGGGTGCGCTCGAGCTGGTCGATCGGCTCGCCGGTGCGCGCGTGAGCCTGGCGGTGGCGTCCAACTCGCAGCGCGACTTCGTCGAGCGCACCCTGCACAGCGCCGGGCTGCTCGACGGACCGTTCGCGGCGATCGTCTCCGCCGAGGACGTCGCCCGACCCAAGCCCGCACCCGACATCTACCTGGAGGCCTGCCGGCGACTTGGGGCCGAGCCCGAGGCGAGCGTCGCGCTCGAGGACTCGCCGACCGGCGTCGCGGCGGGGTCGGCAGCGGGCATGTACGTGATCGGCGTTCCCTACTTCGCCGGCAGCGAGCTGCCCGGGAGCGATCTCACGGTCGCGAGCCTGGCCGATCCGGCGGTCGCGCGGGCGCTCGGGTTGGGTTGACGGTTGGCGCTCGCGAGGCGGTGAGCCTGTCGCGATGACGGGCGCTCGCGAGGCCGTCAGCCTGTGGTGATGGCGGGCGCTCGCCAGCTGCCGGGTCCCCGCGATGACCTGCCCGAAGGGCAGTGAGCCGTCGCACCGCTCACTCCCACTCGATCGTTCCGGGCGGCTTGCTCGTAATGTCGAGCACCACTCGGTTGACCTTCGGTAGCTCGTTGATCATTCGTGACGAGATCGTCTCGAGCAAGTCGTATGGCAAGCGCGCCCAATCCGCCGTCATCGCGTCGTCGCTGGTGACAGCGCGGATGCCAATCAGGTACCCGTAAGTCCGCTCGTCGCCCTGGACACCGACGGTTCGTACGTTCGGCAGGACGCAGAACGATTGCCAAAGCTCGCGATAAAGTCCGGCTTTGCGGATCTCGTCCTGCAGGATGTAGTCCGCCTCTCGCAACAAGTTGAGGCGTGCCCGCGTGGCTTGCCCGCCCACGACACGGATCGCGAGGCCGGGGCCGGGAAAGGGCTGGCGCCAAACCAAGCTATCGGGTAGCCCGAGCTCCGCGCCGACGGCCCGCACCTCATCCTTGAACAGAGTCCGCAGCGGCTCGACCAGCTCGAAGCCGAGGTCGTCGGGGAGCCCGCCGACGTTGTGGTGTGACTTGATGACCGCAGTACCGGTTCCGCCGCCGGACTCGATCACATCGGAATAGAGCGTGCCCTGCACGAGGTAGTCCGCGCCCTCGAGCTCGCGAGCCTCCTTCTCGAACATCCGGATGAACTCGGCGCCGATCACTTTGCGCTTACTCTCCGGATCGGGATCCTCGAGCTCGCTCAACTTCTCCAAAAAATGATCCTCGGCGTCAACCACCCGCAGCGGGACATTGAAGTTGTCACGAAATGCCTTGATGACCTGATCACCCTCGTTCTTGCGCATCAAGCCGTGATCCACGAAGACGCATGTCAACTGATCACCGACGGCCCGGTGTACCAACAGCGCCGCTACAGACGAATCGACCCCTCCCGAGAGCCCGCAGATCACACGCCCAGAGCCAACCTGCTCGCGGATACGGTGGATCTGCTGATCAACAAATGACTCGGCTGACCAATTCTGCTCACAGCCACAGATCTCGGTCACGAATCGATCCAAGATCGCTTGCCCGTGCGGCGTATGAATGACCTCGGGATGAAACTGGATCCCGAAAACGTTGCGGTCGGCGTCCTCCATGGCCGCGACGGGGGATGCCGGCGAGGAGGCGAGCTCCGTAAAGCCGGCGGGCGCGCGCAACACAACGTCTCGGTGCGACATCCAGCACTGCTGCGTGCGGGGCAGACCCGCCAGCAGCCTGCCCGGCTCCCGAACCTCGAGGGTGGCACGGCCGAACTCTCCCGCGTCCGCCTCTTCGACTTTGCCACCCAGTTGCTGGGCCAAGAACTGCATGCCGTAGCAGATCCCGAGAACCGGGATCCCAAGCTCGAGAAGGTCGTAGTCGAGCGTCGGTGCGTCGTCGGCGTAAACCGATGCCGGGCCACCCGACAGGATGACGCCCTGAGGCTTACGCCGCGCGATCTCCTTGGTGCCAACCCGATGAGGCAGGAGCTCGGAAAAAACGCCGCTCTCCCGGACCCGACGGGCGATCAGCTGCGAGTACTGCCCCCCGAAGTCCAGCACGACGATCGGCGCTTGCTCGACCTCGGACGCCGGCCGCTTCGGTGCCTCGGCGGGGCGCTTGTGCATGCGCCGGCCATGCTCGGTCAGGGGTGCGCCGGCCGCGCGATCCTGCTCAGTGGTCGAGTGAGCGTTTGCCATGTCTCTAGCCTACTCGGGCGACCACCTGGCTCGGTGAACGGCCGCTACACCCCGCAGGCGGCCACGTACAGCACGGCCAACGTCCGCGCGACGACGCCGACCGCGCTGTCAGGTACGAGCAGCTCCGGGTGATGCAGCGGCCGCGGCGAGAACCCGTCGGCGCCGTCCAGCCCGACGAACGCCATCGCCAACGGCGCCAGCGCGCCGTAGAAGGCGAAGTCGTCCGAGCCGCACGAGCGCCACTCCGGCGCCGGCCTGAGGCCGGCGTCAGCGAGCAGCTCGCGCCCGCCCGCCACGATCGCCGGGTCGTTGCTGAGCACCGGCTCGCCCTCGGTCAGCTCGACCGTTGCGCTGCACCCGTGCGCCGCGGCGATCCCGTGCGCCACCTCCGCGACCAGCTCGCGCAGCGTCTCGCGGTCCTCGGGATGCAGCGCGCGCAGTGCCACGCGCGCGCGCGCCCGCACCGGGATCACGTTCTCGGTGCGCCCGCCCTCGAGCACGCCGACGTTCAGGACGGCCCCGTGCAGCGGATCGATCCGCCGCGCCGCCTGCGCATTGAGCGCGAGCGCGATCTGCGCGATCGCCAGGATCGGGTCGCGCCCGCGATGCGGATACGCGCCGTGCGAAGGCTCGCCGTGCACGGTGATCTCGGCCGAATCGCTGCTGGCGTTGACCCCGCCGGGATCGAGCGCGACCGCCTGCCAGGAAAGCTCGGGGTGAACATGCGCCGCGACCACGGCGGCGGGCTCCAGCTCCCTCAGCTCACCGCCGGCCAACTGCTCCGCCCCCGACGGATAGGCCTCCTCGGCGGGCTGAAACACCGCCAACAGCCCCATCGGCAGCAGCTCCGCGAGCGCGTGTGCGGCGCGCGCGAGCGCCACCAGCGCGGCCATGTGCACGTCGTGGCCGCACGCGTGCATCGTGCTTCCCGTGGCGCTGAACTCCGCGCCGGTCCGCTCTTCGATCGGCAGCCCGTCGAGCTCGGCGCGCACCGCCACGGCGGGGCCCTGGGCCGGCCCGACCCTGGCGATCCGACCTGTCCCGGCAACCGTGCTCGACGCGACCGGCAGCTCCCGCGCCACCGTCTCGGCGGTCTGCTGCTCGACGTGCGCCAGCTCGGGCCTGGAGTGCAGGCGATGGCGCAGGGCCACGGCCGGCTCGAGCTCTCGCTCGATGCCTGCCAGCAGCCGGCCGAGCAGCTCAGTAGATCGCGGCATAACGTCGGCACGCCTCGCTCAAATCGAGCTCCGCCACCGCCCGCAGCTCGGCCCGCTTGACTCCGACGTAGGCCTCGTACAGCAGCTCCCCCAGCCAGCCCCGCACGCTCTCATCCTCGGCGAGCGCCTGCAACGAGTCCTCGAGCGACGCCGGCCACTGGCCGACTCGGTAGCGAGCCGCCCCGGCCTCGTCTAGCCCCGCCGGATCCCGCTCCAGGATCGGCGGCGCCGGCAGCTCCCTGTGCACGCCATCGAGGCCCGCTCGCACGATCGCGCCGAGCGCCAGATACGGATTGGCCGCGGCATCGGCGCCGCGGTACTCGAGGTGCAGCTGCGCCGCGGCGTCCTCGTGCGCGAGCCTCAGCACCGGCGGGATCCGCAGCAGGGCTTCGCGATTCTGACTGGCCAACGCCAGCGCGCCGACGCTCCAGCGGTGGGGCCGCAGACGCGCCGCCGAGATCGGACTCGGCGCCGTCAGCGCGCTCAGTGCCGGTGCATGCAGGAGGATCCCCGCGGCGAAGCGCTCGCCGAGCTCGCTCAGACAGGCCGGGCGCGACGCGTCATACAGCAGCGACTCCTCGGCGTCGTCGAGCAGGCTGATGTGGACGTGCACGCCGTTCCCGGCCTCGGCCGGATCCAGCAGCGGCGTAAAGCTCGCGGCGAGACCCTGGCGGCGGGCGATCTCGCGCACCACCTCCTTGAGCACCACGCTGCGATCGGCGCTGGCCAGGCCGCGCGCCGGCCGAACCGGGATCTCGAACTGGTGGGGGGCGTACTCGGCGAAGATCCGCTCTGGATGCGCCCCCGCTTCGACCAGCGCGCCCATCACCTGCGCCGGGAACGGTTCGGCCCGTCGCTGCGCCTCCAGCGAGAACGCCGGCGCCGGTGGCGCGTCGCGCAGCAGCTGGAACTCGTGCTCGAAGCTCGCGGTGAGGCGGACCCCGAGCGATCCCAGCTCGCTGAGCGCGTCTCGGAGAAAGCGCCGCGGGCAGCACTCCCACGGCTGTCCGTCGATCTCGACGATGTCGCACAGCATCAGCTCCAGCGGACCGCTGCCCTGGTCGCCCTCGACGCGCGTGTGCGTATCGGGGTCGGGAAGCAGTCGCAGGTCACCGACCGAGCCGAACGGGTTCGGTTCGGCCAGCGATCCGCACGGCGTCAGCGAGAGGTTGGCGGGCACCCAGCTGACGCCCGTGTCGAGCTGCTCACCGAGCTCGGACGCGAGCACCGAACGCCCTCGCACGATCGCGCCCAGATCGCAGCACACGAGAGCCACCAGCTCGCCGGCGCTCACCTCAGCAGCTCGGCGGTCACGGTGCCGTTGTCCCACGCCCCCTCGTCCAGCCCGAGCGCCCGCGCCCCGGCTCGCAGCGCCGGGGCATCGAGGGCCGACGCGACCACGATGATCCCTCCGCCGGGCCTCTCCGCGCCGTTCGCGGTGGCCTCTTGGGCCGGCATTGCGACCGGCGCTCGGGTCGGGTCCGCGGCGCGCGTCCGATTGCCCTGCCCGGCCGGCGGCTCGCGGCGATTGAGCGCTGCCGCCAGACGCTCACGCGGCTGCAGGTGGACGCCGCCGTTGCCGAGCGCAGGGTAGGTGTCGGCCAGCGCATAGAGCGCTCCCCCCGGTCCATCCACGCGCCCGACCACGCAGGCGAAGTGCCCGACCCGCCAGTCGGGCGGCGGACCCTCGAGCTCGCCGTCGAGCAGGTAATCGAGCAGCTGGTCCGCGCGCGGGTGCGTTCCCCACAGATGCCCCGTAGCGTGGTTGGCCACGAGCGTCACCGGATTCGCGAAACCGCGTGCCAGGTCGAACAGGCCGTCGAGCACGCGCCCGCTCCAGGGGCCTCCATAGGGGATCGCGGCCAGCTCCGCGCCCGCCAACTGCTCGATCGCGTCCACCAGGCCGGGTGCCGTCGTACCCGAGCGCATGCTGTCGTGCGTAAGCGGCAGCGACACGCGATAGTCGCGTCGCCCGCGTTCGCCGAACGGCAGGCTGTCCGTGTCGGGCGTCTCGGATATCACGCTGCCCGCCGCCAGCGCCACCGCGTCCTGATCGAGCGGCTCGCCGCCGCGCTGCTCGAACCCCGCGGCATGCAGCGCGAGAGCAGCGCAGAACGCGCCGCACAGCTCATCGCGCTGTGGCAGCTCGCGCGCGTGCCGCTCCAGCAGGGCCCGCGCCCCGGGCAACAGCGTCAGCTCGAAGCTCGGGGCGTCCATGGGGTCAAATATACGGGCGCGTCGCGGCGGCACGGGCGCGTCACGGCGGCAGAGGCGCGTCGCGGCCGCAGAGGCGCGTTCGGCGGGACAGGCGCGTCGCAACGGCGCAGGCGCGGCTGGGGTGGACAGGCGGAGTCGGCGAGATGGCAGGGATGATCGTCGGCGACCCGCACGCGCGCGTGCGCGCGCGCGTGCGCTCTCACGCTAGAGTCACGTGATCATGGATGAGCAGTTTTGTGACGTCGGCAGGGGCATCACGCTCTGCTACGACACCTTCGGCGATCCCGGCTCCCCGACGGCGCTGCTGATCATGGGCCTGGGCACGCAGATGGTCGCCTGGCACGAGGACTTCTGCACCGAGCTTGCCGATCGCGGGCTGCACGTGGTGCGCTTCGACAACCGCGACGTCGGCCGCTCGACGCACGTCGCCGGCCGGCCGCCCACGGTCGCGCAGCTGCTGGTCCGCTCCAAGCGGGCCGCGCACTACCGGCTGGCGGACATGGCGCAGGACGCCTGCGGGCTGCTGAGCGCGCTCGAGCTGGCGCCCGCGCACGTGATCGGCGCCTCGATGGGCGGCATGATCGCGCAGACGGTCGCCGCCCGCCATCCGCAGCAGGTGCGCTCGCTGGTCTCGATCATGTCCAACACGGGCAGCCTGCGCAACGGCCAGCCCTCGCTGCGGGTCTATCCGGCGCTGCTGCGCCCGCCGCCTCACGGCCGCGCCGCCTACGTCGAGCGCATGGAGCGCCTGTTCGCTCAGATCGGCTCGAGCGCGCTGCCGCGCGATCCCCAGGACATCCGCGAGCTGATCGAATCCAGCTACGACCGCGATCACGACCCCGCCGGACCGGGCCGCCAGCTCGCGGCGATCATCGCCTCGGGCGACCGCACGGCCGAACTGCGGCGCATCGCCGCGCCGACGCTCGTGATCCACGGCACCGCCGACCCGCTCGTGGGCTTCTCGGGCGGGCGCGCCACCGCGCGCGCGATCCCCGGCGCGAAGCTCCTGCCGATCGAGGACATGGGCCACGACCTGCCGCGCGTGGCCTGGCCGACGCTGATCGACGCGATCGCGACACACGCCGAACGCGCCGACCGCGCGCAGTGCGTCGAGCAGGCCGGGACCATCGGCTGAGTCGAGCACGTGGGCCGCGCTCGCGAAGGCGCGCCCGGACCATCGGCTGAGTCGAGCACGCGCGCCGCGCTCGCGAAGGGCAGGCCCACCGCTTCGCTTGGGCACGGTCGGCACGCGCGCGGGCGCGCCGGTCAGCCCAGAACCAGCTCGGCCGCGGTGCGCAGCGTCGCGGCGTCGCCCGACACGAGCAGGGTCGTGACCGGCGACTCGCGCCACTTGGCGAGGTCATCGCGGATCCGCTCGCGTGAGCCGATCAACGACAGCTCCTCGATCAGCGCTCGCGGGATCTTCGCTCCGGCCTCGTCCTTCTTGCCGTTCAGATACAGCTCCTGGATTTCGCCGACCTCGCGCTCGTAGCCCATGCGGATCGGCACGTTGGCGTGGAAGTTGGTGCCTTTCGCGCCCATGCCGCCGAAGTACAGCGCATAGAACGGCCGCAGCGCGTCGGCCGCGCCGTCGATGTCGTCGGTGACGATCAGCGGCACCGTCGCGCAGATCTCGAAGTCCGCGGCGCTGCGCCGTGCGCCCGGTCGCGCAAAGCCCTCCTCCAGGGAGGGGCGGTAGAGCTCGTCGAACACGGACGGCGAGAACAGCATCGCCAGCCAGCCGTCGCACAGCTCCGCGCAAAGCGCGATGTTCTTCGGGCCCTCGGCGCCGAGGTAGATCGGAATGTCCTCGCGCAGGGGATGGATCGAGGACTTCAGCGGCTTGGCCAGGCCGGTGCCGTTCGGCAGCGGCAGCGGGTAGTGCGGTCCCGGCGCCGTGACCGGGCCGTTGCGCGCCCAGATCTCGCGCAGGATCGAGATGTACTCGCGCGTGCGCGCCAGCGGCTTGGCGAACGGCATTCCGTACCAGCCCTCCACGACCTGCGGGCCGGACACGCCCAGACCGAGGATGAAGCGGCCGTTCGAGAGAAGGTCCATCGTCATCGCCGCCATCGCCGCCGCGGCCGGCTGGCGCGCCGACATCTGCACGATCGCCGTGCCGAGCTTGATCCGCTCCGTGCTCGCGCCCCACCAGGCCAGCGGCGTGAGGCAGTCAGACCCGTACGCCTCGGCCGTCCAGATCGAGTCGAATCCAAGCCGCTCGGCCTCGAGCACCGCCTCGAGCGCCCCGGGCGGCGGCCCGCCTGCCCAGTAGCCCGTGTTCAGCCCCAGCTTCAGCTCGCCCGCCATCGCTCCCTCGCCCCCCGCTCGCAACCCTCCGCCATGGGCGCAGACTATCCGGGCGCCTGACCCGGCGTCGGGCGCCCGGCTCGGGTGCCGGGCCCGACCCGGGTGTCAGTGTGCGGCTCGTGCTCCGGCGCCCGGCCCGGCGTCGGGCGCTACGCTCCGGGCATGCGCGCGCTGCCGACAGCACCGCTTGCGGCGGGCGGTCTGATCGCCGGCTATGGCGTGGCGGTCGGCACCGGCTCGCGAGCTCTCGGTGGCGTCGTGCTGTCGATCTGCGGACTTTGCTGCATAGCGATCTGGGCCCGCCGGCACGGCAGGCGCACAGCCGTGACGCTGGCGGGGATCGGCCTCGCCGCATTCGCGCTCTCGCACGTGCTCGCGCTCGCAGTCGGCGCGTGGCCGTCGGTGCTGCTCGTGTCGGCGGCGACGGCCGCGGCCTGCTGGACGATCGCGGACGCGAAGGCCCCGAGCGCCCCCGCCGGCGCCCGCGCCGGCGACACGCTCGACTACGCCTGACCGCCCCGAGCCCCGCAGGTGCGGGCTCTCGCGATACGTTCGACTAGGCCTGAGCGCCGGGAGCGGTGGCGGCCACGCGCGAGCGCTCGAACGTCGTGGGATCGTGCGAGCAGATCAGCTCGACCTCGTCGCCGTGGCTCTGTGCCAGCTCGCGCAGCCGCTCCTGATTGTGCTTTCGCCTTGTCCCATCGACCTGGTTGAGCTCCTGGAACAGACGCAGTCCGACCGGACAGTGCGGCGGGCTCTCGACCTCTCCATAGTGGAAATAGGCGTCGCCGCAATGCAGCAGCCAGCCGCCGCCCTGCCTGACCGCGACGCCGGTGTGCCCGAGCGTGTGCCCTTGGAGCGGGATCATCAGGATCTCGGCGTCGCTGGCCGGCAGGACCTGGACGCTGTCGAAGCCGAGCCACTGCTCGCCGGCGACATCGTGCTCGACCCAGCGCGGTCCGTGGGCCCAGTGGGCCGCGACATAGCGGTCGCGTTCGCGCCGGCGCGGGTGCATCGCCGCCTGCAGCTCGCGCCCGAGCACGTGGACTTCGGCGCGCGGGAAGTCAGGCAGGCCGCCGGCGTGGTCGAGGTCGAGATGGGTGGCGATCACGTGGCGCACATCCTCTGGATCGAAGCCGCGCTCGCGGATCTGGGAGATCGCAGTTTCGGCGGCGCTCGGGCGGGGACGGACCACGGCGTTGAAGAGCCCGCCCAGCTGGCGCGGATTGCGCGCGTCGTCGAGACCGAAGCCGGTGTCGATCAGGACCAGGCCCTCCGCGCCCTCGACCAGCAGGCAGTGGGCCACCAGCCGCGCCTCGGCCAGCAGTCCGCCGCTGCCGGTCAGCAGGCGCGCTCCACGCGGACACATGGTGCCGCAGCTGAGATGGTGGATCGCGCGCGGCGCGGTGTTCATCGTGCGCGCAAGCCTAGCTGGTGCCGTCGTTCAGGAATTTGCGGCCTCGCTTGGAGCGCCGGCAATCGCGTCGCGGATGCGCCGCCGCCGGCCGTAGATGCGTTCGTAGCGCTGCTTTGAGTGGGCCATCTTCTCGCCGTCGGGCGCGTAGCGCCAACGCGCCCAGGGTGAGGACGGCGAGGCCAGCCGCAGCGAGCCGACCAGCGACACGAACGGGATGAACACGCCCGTCAGGCCGAGCAACGGCTTGCCCTTGAGGATCGTGAGTATGCACAGAGCCAGGTCGATTGCCACGACCAGCACGAGCGTCGTCACGGCCGAGCCCTGGTGGGAGAGTTCGAAGGGCGCCAAGCCCAGCACGATCAATCCGCCCAGCAGCGCCGCGACCACGACCGCGTCGAACGAGCTGCGCCCCTGATCGGACCAGTAGACGTCTTCGAGGTGGACCCACAGCGCGAACTCGTCGAGCGTCAGCCCGGCGCCCACGCCGAACAGCGCCGCCAAGACATACAGCCAGACGCCTTCCGGCTCGAGCGCAAAGTTCAGGAAGCCGCTCAGCAGCAGCAGCACGATCCCCCACACGAGATGGTGAAGGTGAAGGCCTCCCTTGGTTTCGACGCTCCCGGGCCACCAGGTGATGCGGGGGTTGCGAATCAGCCGTGCGCTCGTGCGGATGAACAGGAACGAGACCAGGAACGCGCCCAGCACCACGAAGCCCGCGCGCTGTGCGGGTTCGTCCAAGAAATGGCGTGAGATTTCAACACTCATCGCGCTCGCTCGTCAGCCGGAAGTCTCCTGCAAGTGGTGCTCGGCCAGCGTCGCGACGACCATTGCGCTGCTGGGGCTCGGCAGCCGCGAGATCTCCTCCTCCGAAAGCGGCGCCACGAACGCGACGTCGCCGGGCGCCAGCGACTGGACCCACCCGGGGCCGTCGTCGAGCCGGTCCTCCGCGCCGCCCGCCACGCGCCGCGCCATCTCGGCGGCGACCGACATCGCGCCGCCGCGGCCCTCTCCGTCCCCGTCGCCCTCGAGCAGGATGCGCACGGCGCCAAGCCGCTCGGCGCTGCCGCGCACGATCGCCACGGGCGGAGCGAGCGCATGGATCGCGTCCTCGGGGGGCGCGATCTCCGCCTCGACGGTGCCGGCGGCGGGACCGTCGAGGTCCGCGTGTGACTCGGATGGCCCGGCGCCGGCGGGCTCGGCCACGAGCACCAGCGTCGCGTCAGCCGCGGCCCCCGCGCGCACCGCCCCATGGCGCAGCGAGCGGTCGACGATCGTCGACGGGCGCCCGTCCGCCCCCGCCGCCGCGATCACCTGGTTGAAACGGTCGCGCACGGGCCTGGGCGCGATCGGCGCCGATTCGGGGACCACCAGCACCGGATACACGACGCCGCCGTCGGCGCGCGCGATTCGCACGGCGATCGTCAGCGCTCCCGGCGCCGTGTCGGGGTCGCCGATCCCGACCACGACGCGCGTGCCCAGCGGCTTGTGCTCGCGCGTGGGAGGGTGAAGGCGCGCGCTCGCGCGCGCTCCGACGATGCTCGACACCAGCACGCTCACGAGGATCACCGCCAGCACCGCGTTGACGACCTCGCTGTCGAACAGGCCGAGCTGGAAGCCGATCACGGTCGCCGCCAGCGTGGCCGCCGCCTGCGCCGAGCTCAATGAGAACAGCAGCCCTGCCTGCGGGCGCGAGAAGCCCAGCAGGCGCGCCGACAGCGCCGTGGCCAGCGCCTTGCCGCCCAGGCACGCGACGGTGAACAGGCCGGCGAGCTCGAGCGTTTTCTCCTCCACCAGCACCGACGGGTCGAGGATCAGGCCCACCGACACGAGAAACACCGGGATGAACACGGCGCCGCCGAAGAACCCGATGCGGTCCATCAGCTGCCCTTCGTTGGGCACCAGCCGGTTCAGCGCCAGACCGGCGAAGAACGCGCCGACGATGCCCTCGATGCCGAACAGCTCGGCCACCGTCGCCGCCGACAGGAACGCCGTGATCGCCACCACGTAGCGCACCGTGCGCTCGGCGCTCAGCCAGCGAAACGCCCACGCCGCCAGCAGCGGCAGCACGAGCAGGCTGAACGCCACCAGCACGGTCAGCCCCACGGCGATCTGCACCGCGATGTCGAGCGTCGAGCGCCCGCCGCCGACCGAGCCGGCGACGCCCGCCAGCACCACGAGCGCGAGCGTGTCGGTCAGGACCGTCGAGCCGACCACCGTCGCGACCGCCGGATCGGACGCCAGGCCCGCGTCGCGAACCGTCGGGTAGGTGATCAGCGTGTGCGAGGAGAGCAGCGATCCCAACAGGATCGCCGCGGCGACTTCCCAGCCCAGCGCTAGGCCGACGGCCGTGCCGGCGACCATCGGCAAGGCAAACGTGAGCAGCCCGAACACGACCGCTGAGCGCCGGTACGCGCGCAGCAGGTTGAGGTCGAGCTCGACCCCCGCCACGAACATCAGGTACAGCAGCCCGAGCTGGCCGAGGTCGGGCAGCGTGTTGTTGCCCGAGCCGATCACGCCGAGGCCGTGCGGCCCGATCACGTACCCGCCGACGAGCAGCCCGATCAGCCCGGGGATGCGCGCCCGCTCGACGATCACCGGGCCGAGCGCCAACGTCGCGAACAACACCAGGAACTCCCACTGCGGACCTTTGGGCGAGGTCACGTCGATCAGCGACGCGATCGCCAGGTGCAGGTGCGGGCTCATCGCAACAGTCCCGCCGAGCTCGGGTGGCGAATCGTCAGCAAGATTCCCGCGGAGCTCCGGTCGCGCATCGTCAGCAGCATTCCCGCCGAGTTCGAGCCGCGCATCCTCGGCGGCGGTCCCGCCGGCTCCAGCGGCGCGTGGTCATTCCCCGGTCCTCAGCACGGGCACCGCTTCGGCCTGACCTTCCTGGACGCTGGCCTGGAGCCATTCGTGGCCGAGCCGTTCGATCGTGCCGTCGGTTTCGAGTGCGCGCAGAGCCGAGTTTACGGCTTCGAGGTTCTCGGAGCCCTTCGGCAGCGCGATCCCGAGCCCGGCTTCGCTCGGCAGCTGCGCCGCCACCGCATATGCCCGTGGGGACTCGCGCGCGTACGCCAGCGCGACCGGGAGGTCCAGCATCACGGCGCTCACGCGGTGCCCGCGCAGCGCGTGCAGGACTTCGCGCTGGTGATCGAGGATCAGCGGCGCTTCGTGCGGGCTGATTTCTTCCTGCAGCGCGGTCTCGAGCGTCGTGCCGGTCTGCACCGCGAAGCGCAGCCCGCGCGCGGTCTTGACGTCGGGCACCTCGGTGCCGGGGCGCACCAGGATCGACGGCGGGGCGTCGAGGTACGGTTCCGAGAAGCTCACGTAGCGGGCGCGCGCGGCGGTGATCGTAATGTCCGAGAGCGCCAGATCGGCTCCGTCGAGATGACCGGCCACGAGCCGCTCGAACGGCACGACGATCACCTTCACCTGGTCGAGGCCGAAGCGCCCGGCGAGCGCTCGTGCGAGCTCGTACTCGAATCCCCCGGTCAGGTGCTCGGGCGTTCCCTCCCAGAAGCCCGGGTCGGGGATCTGCGCGGTGGCGACCGTCAGCGTGCCCGGAACGCGCGGCGTGAACGTTCCGGCGGCGCCGCCGTGCGGGCCTTCGGCGCACGCGAGCATGCCGGTGGCGAGCAGTCCCACGATTGCCCCCAGCACCATCGATCTCAGCAGCGTGGCGCTGTTCACGCGCGTGCGCATTTCACGAATTTGCACTTTACGGCGCGGCTTGCGGCGCGGACGCTCAGCCGACACCGATCGCATCGCGCCTCGGCCCGCTCGCCCAGTGAGCTCAGGCCTCCAAGCTGGCGCGCGACGCTCAGCCGAGCGCCGCGGACTCGCTCTGGCGCCAGCTCTGCAACGTCGCGAGGGAGCCGTCGATGACGCGCTCCAAGAACGTCGCGCGATCGTTGGCGTGTGGAAGCGGGCCATCGGGGACCTCGACCTCGAGGAACTCGCACAGCGGCTCCCAGCCGTCGCCGACCTCCCACACGAGCAGCCGCTCAGCCGGGACGTCGCGCTTGACGCGCTGCTCGTGGGCGAGCATCTGCTCGATCATCTGCGCAGACTCGGCGTGACCCTCGGCGAACGTGCCCTGCGGCCCCCAGAACATGCGGTCGACCAACGCGAGGTAGCGCTTCCAAAGCGGGTCGATCTCGGCGCGGGCTCGTGACAGCAGCGGCATCACGGTCTCGCCGTAGCTCATCGTCCAGATCGTGTCCCTGAAGCTGCGCTCCCACGCCTCGGGGTCGCGCACGCTCAGCAGCACCTTCGCGTCCGGATAGGCCTCCATCAGCTCGCGGTAGAAGTAGCCGCCGGGCCAGTCGACGGTCGAGCGGTGGTCGGTGAAGATCTCCTCCCAGCGACTCTCGCCGTCGAGCGCCCGTTCCCACAGCTCGACCTGGTGGTCGAGGTCGGCGATCACATTGACCCAGTGGTAGGCGGGCCCCAGGCCGAGCTGCTCGAGCGCCACCTTCTGCGAGAGCGTGCCCGTGCGCGGCAGGCCCGCTCCGATCAGCTCTATGCCCGTGTGCTCGGCGATGGGCGTAACCTAGCGATCCTGAGCGCAGGAGGGTTGTCCATGAATCTGATCAATCACCAGGTGCGGCTCGCCGCGCGCCCGTCGGGCCTGCCGAAGGCCTCGGACTGGAGCTTTACCGAGGAGCCGGTGCCGAGCCCACGCGAGGGGGAGTTTGTCGTCGCGATCTCGCACATCTCGCTCGACCCGGCGATGCGGGGCTGGATGAACGAGGGCGCGTCCTATATCGACGCCGTCGAGATCGGCGCGGTGATGCGCGCCGGCGCGGTCGGGCGGGTGAGCGCATCCGAGCACCCGGGCTTTGCGGTCGGCGATCACGTGTACGGGGCCTTGGGCGTCCAGGAGCACGCGCTCTCGGACGGCAACGGCGTCTTCAAGGTCGATCCGACGCTGGCGCCCTTGCCGACATACCTCGGCACGCTCGGCATGACCGGCTTGACGGCCTACTTCGGCATGTTGGACGTCGGCAAGCTGCAGGAGGGCGACACCGTCGTGGTCTCCGGCGCGGCCGGAGCGGTCGGCAGCGTGGCGGGCCAGATCGCCAAGATCAAGGGCGCCCGTGCGATCGGCATCGCGGGCGGTGAGCAGAAGTGCCGCTGGCTAACCGAGGAGCTCGGGTTCGACGCGGCGATCGACTACAAGAGCGAGGATCTGCGGCGCGCCCTGCGCCAGCACGCACCGACCGGAGTCGACCTGTACTTCGACAACGTCGGCGGCGAGATCCTCGACGCGGTGCTCACGAGGCTGGCGCGCGGGGCCCGCATCGTGATCTGCGGGGCCGTCTCGCAGTACAACTCGAGCGACGGCGTGCGCGGTCCGTCCAACTACCTGGCGCTGCTGGTGGCGCGCGCCTCGATGACCGGCATGGTCGTGTTCGACTACGCCGCCCGCTACGCCGAGGCGATGGGCGAGATCGCCGGCTGGATGCGCGAAGGGCGGCTGATCTCGCGCGAGGACGTCCTCGATGGAGGGGTCAGCGCGTTTCCGCAGGCGTTGCTGATGCTGTTCGCCGGTGAGAACACGGGCAAGCTCGTACTGCGCGCGGGCCCCGACTGAGCTCGGACTGACAGCGACTCGTCCCACCAAATCAGGAGGATCCGTGAGCGACGCAACTGGCACCACACACGGCGAGCAAACGGTCGGCACCGCGCCCGCCGACGATACGCCCGGCAACGCGACGGCCGGCACGACGCCTGTCGGGGAACCGGCCGGCAGCGCGCCCGTCGAGGAAACGGCCGTCACGATCGAACGGCGCGAGCACGTCCTGCTGATGGGCCTGAACCGCCCGTCCAAGCGCAATGCGTTCAACGTGGCGATGATCGATCAACTGGCGCGCGGTTACTACGAGCTCGAAAACGACGACGAGCTGCGCTGCGGCGTGCTGTTCGCTCACGGCGAGCATTTCACCGGCGGGCTCGACCTGGCGGAGGTCGGCCCGCTGATCGCCGAAGACCGGCTCGAGATCGCCGGTCCCGGGCGCCGCGATCCCTGGCGCAAGGACGGACCCTGGACGACGCCGGTCGTCGCGGCCGTACAGGGGTGGGTGATGACGCTCGCAATCGAGCTCCTGCTGGCCGCGGACATCCGCATCGCGGCCTCGAACGCGCGCTTCGCGCAGATGGAGATCAATCGCGGCATCTATGCGTTTGGCGGTGCCACGATCCGGCTGCCGCGCGACGCCGGCTGGGGGAACGCGATGCGCTGGCTGCTCACCGGCGAGGAGTACGACGCGGCCGAGGCCTACCGGATCGGTCTGGTCCAGGAGGTGGTCGAGCCCGGCCGCGAGCTCGAGCGCGCGACCGAGCTCGCCGAGGCGATCGCCACCAAGTCGGCGCCGCTCGGCGTCAAGATGACGCTCGCGTCCGCGCACCGGGCGCGACTGGAGGGCGAAGCTGCGGCGTTCGCGCGGCTCGAGCCGGACATGGTCGCGCTGTTCAAGAGCGAGGACGGCAGCGAGGGGCTGCGTTCGTTCGTCGAACGCCGCGAGGCCAAATTCGCCGGGCGTTGAGCGAGCCGGCAAACCCGTCAACGAGCCGCGCGTCCGCCATGCGGCCTCGACAGGACTTATCCACTCCGGCTCGTCTCAGCACCGGTCTCGGTGCCTGCCAGACCGGCGCGGTTCAATAAATGGCGCGAGGACACGGGGGGTGCGTGCCCTCGCGCCGCTCACAGCGCGGGCGGGGAGAGGGAGGGAGGACCCGGACTCCCGCGCTGCCCTTCACGGCTACGCGCCGCAAAGCGATCGCCGACATCCGCTTGCCCATGTTCGTCGCGCCGCGCGGCGCGCGGGTCATCGCTGCGCGCCGCTGTGCGGCATGCGGCCACGAGCACCGCAACGAGCGCAAGCCAGACCACAACCACTACGACTAGAAGCACGCGACCGACAAGTCCGTCGCCACAAGGCTGAATCGAGATACAGAAACTGAATCTGCTGCAGACAGAAACACCGCGCTCCCCCTTCGGCTGGGGCAATACCGCTACTGAGGCGACCCACCTGCCCGAGCGAGTGATGCTCTAAACGAGATAGTGCACGCCGACCCGAGCGCCGATGATAGCGTTCACGGTTGGCCCGGTGGAGGGGCCGGCGACGCGTTTGGCGGTGAATGCGGGTTCGTTTTACTTAACCGGTTTCATCTATTCACCGCTCGATGCGGATTTGGGCATGACCTTCTCGCCCCCGCCAAGCACCGCTTTTCGCCGGCGTCAACGAAGTACGACCGCTTCCCCAGGCGTCAAGATTCGCACCTCGACCGTGGGCGCGAGCTCGGCGACATGCCGGGCGAACAGCTCGGCCGGGCCGCGCAGGCGAGCGCGCCGCGTGCGCGAGGCGCCGATCGGCAGCAGCGTGCCCCAGTGCATCGGAATCGCCAGTCGCGGCTTGATCAGGCTGGCCGCGCGCGCGGCGTCCAGCGGGTCCATGTGGCCGGCGCCGAGCTTCGACCCCCAGCCGGCCACCGGCAGGAGCGCGGCATCGATGCCGGGACCGAGGTCGGACATGCCCTCGAACAGCTCGGTGTCGCCGGCGAAGTAGACCGCGCTACCTACCGCGCCGGTGCCGTCGCCCGTGGCGTCGCTGGTGTCTTGACTGGCGCCTCGCACGAGATATCCCACGGTCTGAGCGCGAACGCCTCCGGGATGGCGGCGGCCGTCGTGGCGGGCCTCGACCGCCGTCACCCCCACTGCGCCGACATGCCCGCTCTCGCCGACGCCGAGCGCGCGGACGTCGGTGAACCCGCGCCGGCGCAGCCACTGCTCGGCGCCCGCCGGGACGATCAGCGGCGTATCGAGACCGAGCAGCCGCAGCGACGCCAGGTCGAGGTGGTCGAGGTGCATGTGCGAGACCAACGCCGCGCGCACGCCGCCGGTCACCTGCTCTGCGATCGGCGGGACCTGCCGGCGCAGGTGCGCGACGCGAGCGCGCAGGAGCGGATCGGTGAGCAGCCGCACGCCGCCCAGCTCGAGCAGGAAGGTCGCGTGACCCAGGAAGACGATACGGTCCCCAGATGCGCCGGCACGCTCGAACGCGACCCCGTCCTCGGGCATGGGCGAGCAGTTAACCGGATGTCCGCGGCCGGATCATCCGTGCCGCTCGCAGCCAGCTCATCCAAGGCGGCACCCCACGGTCGGCCCCGCGTGCACGATGCTCAGCGCTGAGTGAAAGCTTCACGGGCGCTCGTCGGCTTCGCACTGCGGGTGGGGATCCTGCTCGCGCTCCAGGCGCTGGTGCTGCTGGCGCTGACCGCGATCCTGCCCGGGGTCGAAACGCTGTCGGTCGGCGCGGCGGTGCTCGTGGTCTGCGTGATGGCGTTCGTGAACGCGGCGCTGTGGCCGACGCTCACGCGCGTGGCGCTGCCGTTCACGATTCTCACCTTCGGCCTCGCGTCGCTGCTGCTGAGCGCCGGTGTTGTGGCGCTGGCCTTCTACGCGGTCGACGAAAAGACGCCGAACTTCGGCACAGATCTGACGATCGCGCTGGCGATGGCGGTGGTCGTCACGATCGTCGCCCCGCTCCTGGACCTGGATGGCGACGCCCGCCACCTGCGCGTCGTGCGCCGGCGTGTGCGGCACGCGCGCACGCACAACGAGACCGACGTTCCCGGCGTGATCCTGTTCGAGGTCGACGGCCTCGGCGAGGCCGTGCTGCGCGCCGCCGTGCGCGACGGCTACTTGCCGACGATCGCCGGCTGGCTGTCCGAGGGCACCCATCGCGTGCTCGGCTGGGAGTGCGACCTGTCCTCGCAGACCGGCGCCAGCCAGGCGGGCCTGTTGCTCGGCAGCAACTGGGACATGCCGGCGTTTCGCTGGTACGAGAAGGAGTCGGGGCGGACGCTGGTGTCCAACCACCCGGCCGACGCGGCCGAGCTGGAGCGCCGCCACTCGACCGGCAAGGGCCTGCTGGCGGCGGGCGGGACCAGCCGCGGGAACATGTTCTCGGGCGACGCGCCGCGGTGTGCGGCGACGATGAGCGTGATCCGTGACCGCACGCGCTCGAAGGCATCTGACTTCTTCGCGTACTTCTCGGACCCGTACGGCTTCGTGCGCACGATCGTGCTGTCGCTGGCGGACATCGTCGAAGAGCGCCGGGCGGCTCGGCGCCAGCGACGCAGCGGCGCGGCGCACGTCAACCGCGGCGGGCTGTATCCGTTCATCCGCGCGGCGATCACGGTGGTCACGCGCGAGCTCAACACCGCGATGCTGATGGCCGACATCGTCGAGGGCGTGCCGGTCAGCTACGCGACGTTCGTCGGCTATGACGAGGTTGCGCACCATTCGGGCATCCGCGAGCCCGACGCGCTGGCGGTGCTGCGCCGCCACGACCGCCAGCTCGAGCGCCTGCAGCGCGCCGTCGCGCTGTCGCCGCGGCCCTATCACCTGGTCGTGCTGTCCGACCATGGCCAGACGCAGGGCGCCCCGTTTCGCCAGCGTTACGGCGAGACGCTCGAGGAGCTGGTGCGCGGTGCGCTGGCACACGGACGCGTGAGCGCGCCCGCGGCCGTCGACGAGGCCTGGGGCGACGTGGGGGCGATGCTGGCCGACGCAAGCCAGGAGCCGAGCGTCGGAGGGCGCGTGCTGGCGCGTGCCACACGCGCGCGCACGATCGATGGCACCGTTGCCCTCGGACCCAACCGGGCCGCCCTGGCCGAACGCGAGCCCGCGGGCGGTCCGCCCGAGCCGGGCGAGCCGTCGACCCCCACGGCGAAGCCACCGCGATCGGGGGGCGACTCCGCGAAGGACGGACCCGAGCGCCAGCACGAGGCGATCGTGCTCGTGTCGGGCTGTCTCGGCCTGATCTACCTGCCGAGCAGCGTCGAGCGGATCACGCTGGAGGAGATCGTCGCGATGCACCCGCGCCTGCTCGACAGCCTCACCAACCATCCCGGTATCGCGTTCGCGATGGTGCGCTCGCAGGAGCACGGGCCCGTGGTGATCGGTGCCGGCGGTCGCCGCCGCCTGGCCGAGGACAGCGTCGACGGTGAGGACCCGCTGGCTCCGTTCGACGCGACCGCGGCCGAGCATCTGCGCCGCCACGATCGCTTCCCGCACTGTCCCGACATTCTGGTCAACGGCATGTATGACCCGGTCGCAGGCGAGGTGGCGCCCTTCGAGGAGTTCATGGGCTCACACGGCGGACTCGGCGGACCGCAGACGCATCCCTTCGCCGTCCTGCCCAGCGAGTGGAGCGAGCCCGCGAAGTCGATCGTAGGGGTGGAAGCGATGCACGAGGCGCTGGTCAGCTGGCTGGCACAGTCACGATCGGCTCGAGTCATGGGCGATCGAGCGCAGCGACGGCCGTTGCGGTGAGCGACTCGAGCGAGGAGAGCACGAGCGTCGCGCGCGCGAGCGCCGTCGGCTCGGGCGGAAAGGCACGGTTGGGAATCGCGACGACGAACATCCCGGCGCTCGCGGCGGCGCGGATCCCGTTGGTCGAGTCCTCGACGGCGGCGCAGCTGGCGGGCGGACACGCGAGCCGGTGCGCGGCGTGCTCGTAGACGTCCGGCGCCGGCTTCCCGCGCGCGACCTCTTCGGATGAGACCGTCGCCTGAAAGCAGTCGCCGAGACCGCTCAGCGCGAGCACCAGCGCGATGATCCGCCGGTTCGCCGAGGTAGCCAGCGCAAGCGGCCAGCGCGCGGCGAGCGACGTCACCGACTCGCGCGCGCCGGGGAGCAGCGGCAGGTGCTCGCGGTAGAGCCGTTCGAGGCGCTCGACCACAGCTGTCGAGATCTCCTGCGGGCTCATCGGCACGTTCAGCTGCTCGCGCATGTAGCGCGACCATTCGAGCGAGCTCATGCCCATCATCGCTCGCTGGGCGTCCTCACGCCAAGCGCCTCCGCTCTCCTCGGTCAGCTGCCGGCGGGCGTCGTTCCAGACCTGCTCGGAGTCGATCAGAACCCCATCGAGGTCGAAGATCACCGCGGCGGGCATGGCGAGATCATCGCTGCGACCGCGACGGCTCAGCCGGCGCCCCGCGATGGACACATACCGACGCCGGACCTCGCGCGTCCGGGCCCCCGGGGGCCGGCCGGCGACGCGATCGGTCCGCGGTCAGGCGTCGCCCGTCTCGTAGCGAGCCTGCTCGTCGGCGGTGCGCTCGGCCCAGGGAACCGCCTGCAGCCTGGCGTCGGGGATCGGCTCTCCCGTCTCGACCGACAGCCCGTACGTGCCCGCGTCGAGTCGCCGCTCGGCTCGTTCGACCGCTTCGAGCTCGTCGCGCAGGCGATCGGAGAGGCCTTCTTCGAGCTCGGCCTCGAACGTGTCCGTGGCCACGTCGGCGGTGTCGAATGGATCGTCTTCGTTCGCGGCTTCGCCACGCGCGAGCTCGGCCAGCGCGCTCTCGATGCGCGCCCGTTCCCTGGCGAGCAGCTCGCGTGCGCGGTCGGCGTCCATGGCGGCCATTATGAGGGTTCGCGAGCTCGGCCGGGCTTCGGCGATCGCGCGGAGCTCGAGCCGGACCGGTCGGCGGGCGAGGTCGGCGAGTGCGGGCATCGTTGCCGCCGGGCCGTCCAGTCGCGGCCGAACATCCGTCGATCGCATCTTTACGCTCGTGCGACACGGGCCGATCAAGCTGACATGAGGAGAATCGCACTGAGAACCCTTGGGGCTGTTGTGAGCGCCGGGTATCTGATCGTCTACCTGGCGATCGCGCTCGCCGCGCGCACCGCGCTCGACATCACACCGCGGTAGCCGATCGCCTCATCGGCGATCGCGCTCGCTGGGCGCACCGCACCTGGAGATCGCACCGCGGCAGCGGATCGCTCACACGAGGGTGCGGCGGCGCGTCGGAGGCGGTTTGCCTTCGGAGAGCTTGGCGTCGAGATACTCGCTGGCAGCCTCGGCGCCGAGGAAGGGCGCCAGGCACAGATAGGCGGCGTGGTAGGCCAGGCGCGGCAGCTGACGCACGCGGCCGGCGCGGATCTCCTCGTAGCCGACCTCGGCGATCGCCGCGGCGATCGCGTCCATGATCATGCGTGCACGCGGCAGGTTGCGGTGTTGGCTGCCCTCCTGGAGGAAGATCGTGAAGGACTGGCGGATGTCCTCGAATCGCTGGACCGCCGGGGTCCCGACGGCATGTGACTCGACGTAGCCGACGTGCGCGAGCGTCGGGTGGGTGGCGCTGAACTGGATGCCGGCGAGGATTCCCTGCCAGAGACGGTCGGGCCACTCGCGCTCGCTGAAGTACGCGCCGGCGCTCACGGCCATCGCCTGCTGGAAGCCCAGCTCGTGCGCGGCCAGGAACGCCTGCTGCTTGTCGCGGAAGTGGACATAGAAGACGCGTCTGTCCACGCGCGCGGTCTTGGTGATGTCGGCGATCGTGGTCGCGCTGAAGCCCTTCCGGGTGGCGAGCGTCGCGGTCGCGAACATGATCCGTTCGCGTTGGTTGCGCGCGATCTCTTCGCGCGTCAGGCGCGTGCGTCCCGGGGGCAGTGACGGCGGGGCGCTCGACGGCAGTTCGGAGACGTACAACGACGCAGGCGGTTGCGGTCCCGGCTCGAGCGTGTGCCAGCGGTGCTCGCCGGCGGGCCGGTTGCAGCTTTCGATCCAATCGATCGCTCCCGCGAGGAACGCAGCCGAGTCATAGTCGCCGCGGCGCAGGCGCGGAGCCAGCAGCCACTGGACGCCACCGATGACCACGCGGGTCGGCAGGTCGGGTGCCGGCGCGCTGGGACGGGCGCCGGCGAACCTGCGCTCGACCAGCGTCTCGATCTCCTCGATCGCGCGATCACGCGCATCGAGTGCTCGCGGCCCGCCGGCGAGAGTCTCATTGAGCAGGAATCGGGCCCGCTCGGGCTCGGTCACGGCGTACTCGACGAGCGCGGTGATCGCGCTTTGCAACGCCCGCTCGGGTGGCGCCGCGGCGATCGTCGGGGCGAGCCGATCGAGCAGGTTCCGCGCCAGCTCCTCGTGAACCGCCAGGAAGCACTCGTCCTTGTTGGCGAAGTAGTCGTAGAAGGTCGGGCGCGAAACACCGGCATGCGCGATCACGCCGGAGACGTTCGCGCCCGCGTATCCGTCGCGGTTGGCGGCCGCCAGCATGCCGTCGATCAAGCGGCTGCGCTGGGTGCTCTTACGGGTATTTGCAGTCATGTGTGTTTATGACTTTGTTCGCCCCGTACGCTCAATTCCGCTTCGACCGAGGCCCGAGAAATGCCCCTGGTTTGAAGGCAAAGCCGTGGTCGCTCGATGTCTTGGCGCATTCGCATGGCTTCCATCCACTCGAAACGCTGCAAATGCGGACCAGTCCCAACACGCATGTCAAACCAGGGTGTTTATATCAGAACGAGACAGAACGAGATATAAGGACCTCGCGCGTTACGTTTCTCGCCCCCCCGAGCGCCCGCGCGGCACCGGCGAGTCGCGCTGGCTCTGCGCCGATTGTCAAACCCCGACCACCGGTTGACAAACCCAATCTCGCTGTTTATGATCGACCCCGCTGTTTACCCGAGAGGTGTGGGATGCCTTCTGGGAGCGGTCGAGCCGACTATCGTTCGATCGCTCTCTGGAAGGTTTGGCTGCGCGGGGCGCAGGGTTCGGCTGCGTCGGGGGCCGGGGCGCAACGTTCGGCTGCGTCCGGGGCAAGGCTCGGCGGCGTCGAGCGCGAGGCTCGGCTGGCGCTCGGAAGCCGGGCCGTGATGCGCGCAGCATCTGCGCCGCTCACCCTCACATTCACCTTAACTCCGTTGGCCGACCCCGGCTCCGGGCGGTTCGACCCGGCTGGTGAACGCAGACCCGCGGACACACCCGCAGACCCAGTGACACGGTCCGCAGACCTAGGAGACAGGCACAGACCCAGGACAGGGCGAAGACGCGGTGACACAGGGCGAAGAGGCGAAGACGCGAAGGGGACAAGACGCGATGGGACGAAGACGCGACGGGAGGGCCGCTTACATCGGTAATTCACGAGAGGGTCTGGCAAAGCCGGTATATGCCCAATGCCGGCTTTGCCCAGACGTTCGGCGCTCCGGAGCGCACTCCCCAGGGCGGAGCGAAGGCTTCCATGCCTCCGCTCTCGCTGTTTCTGACACGACTTGGAGGTGTCGTGTCGGGGGTCCCCTCTCGATACCCCCACACTCTGAACGCGCCGAGACACAGTTCGGAGCGGATCGCCCGGGCAAATACCGCAACTGTGGTATGCGCGACGCCCGAGCGCTTATCGCGCCCTTATCCTGGCCCTGCTCGTGACCTCTGGGCTTGGCGCTCGGGCTTGGATTAGACTCGCTGCCGTGGTCGAGCAGGAGGGCTGGGCGGGACTGTTCGCGTCGGCGTTCAAGGAGTCGCGCAACGCGATGGTGCTGCTTGACAGCCACCGGATCCAGGTGGATGTCAACGGCGCATATCTGACGCTGCTGGGCTATCGGCGCGACCGGGTGCTCGGCAGGCCGATCTCCGAGTTCGTACTGGGCGGACCGGCGATGTCAGCGCAGCAGTGGGCGCGAGCTCTGTCCAGGCACCATTTCAATGGCGAGGCCCGGCTCGTCTGCTCCGACGGCGACAGCGTCGGCGTGCAGTGGGCGGCCACCGTGGAGGTCCTCACGGGCCACCGCCGAATTCTGTTCGTCGCGCTGAGCACGTCGCGCTGGGGCTCGCAGTTTCGCAGGCCGCAGCTGCTGGAAAGAGATTCCGAGGCGCTGTCCGAGCGCGAGCGCGAGATCGTGCGGCTCGTGGCGCTCGGCCGCTCCGGTCCGGAGATCGCGGACGAACTGCAGATCGCTCACAATACCGTGCGCACACACGTGCGCAACGCAATGACGAAGTCGGGCACGCGCTCCCGTGCGCACCTGGTCGCGAGGGCGCTCGGCGAGGGTCTGGTGTTCAACTGAGGTTCCGCGACCGGTTGGCCTCGGTGCTCGGCCTGGGCGCGCACGACCCGGGGCTGTTCGCACTCAAGAGCGCGCTGCGCGCGGCGATCGTGATGCCGCTCGCGTTCGCGCTCTCGTTGGAGGTGTTCGGGCTCAAGCAGATGGCGCTGTTTGCGGCCTTCGGCTCGATGGCGCTGCTCGTGTTCGTCGACTTCGCCGGGCCGCGCCGCACGCGCCTGCTCGCGTATCTCGCGCTCGTCGCCGCCGGCGCGGTTCTCACCGTGGTGGGCACGCTCTGCTCGCGCTCGCCGTGGCTGGCCGCCGGGATGACCGCGCTGGTGGCGTTCGCGATCCTCTACGCAGGGGTTGTCTCCGAGTACATCGCCGCCGCGCACTCCGCGGCGATGCTCACGTTCGTGCTCCCGGTGATGGTGCCCGGCAGCCCCGCGGTGATACCGACGCGACTGGCCGGCTGGGGGCTGGCCGGCGCGCTGTCGATCGGGGCGGTACTGCTGCTTTGGCCGCAGCGTCCGCGCGACGCCCTGCGCGAAGCCGCCGCGCGGGCGATGCTCGCGCTGGCGGAGCTGGTCGAGGCGATCGCCGGCGAAGACCGAGCAGCAGCCGTCCCGGCGCAGGAACAGGCTCGCGAGACGGTCCTGGCCACGCGCGGCCGGTTTCTCGCGATCCAACACCGGCCCAACGGCGACGCCAGCCGATCGGCGGCGCTGGCGCGGCTGGTCGACGATCTCGGCTGGCTGCGTGCGATCGCGATGCCCGCGCCCACGATGCCGTGCGCGCAGACGCCGTTCGCCGCGGAGCGCGAAGAGCTGGAGGCCGCCGTGCCGGCGGCGCTGCGCAGCCTCGCGGCGCTCGTGCTCCTGGGCGAGCTCTCCCACCCTGACGGCACGCAGAGCGCGGCCCGCGCTGCGCTCGCCCGTGTACAGCGAGCGCACGACGCGCTCGGGGCGAGCCTGATCGCGCGGGCGCAGCACTGGCAGCGCGAGCTCGACGAGACCGCGGCCACACGTGAGCTCGACGAGGTCTACAGGATTCGCCAACTCTCGTTCGCGACGCTGCGTACCGGAGCGAACGCGCTGCTGGCGAGCGGCGAGCCCGCCGCCGACGATCCGCTGGCGACGCGACGCGCCCAGCTCGGGGTGGCCGGGCGTGTGGCGCGGACGCATGCGAGCATGCGCTCGGCGTGGTTGCGCAACAGCGTGCGCGGGTCCGCGGGGCTGACGCTGGCGGTCCTGATCGGACAGCTCAGCGACCTCCAGCACGCCTTCTGGATCGTGCTCGGGACGATGTCGGTGCTGCGCTCGAACGCGCTGGCAACGGGAACGACGATCGTCGCGGCTCTGCTCGGCACGCTCGGCGGCATCGTCGTCGGCGGGGCGCTGCTGGTGGCGCTCGGCAGCGACGAATCGGCGCTCTGGGCGATTCTGCCGATTGCGGTGCTGGTGGCGGCGTATGCGCCCCAGGCAATCTCGTTCGCCGCTGGCCAGGCGGGTTTCTCGGTGGTCGTGCTGGTCCTGTTCAACCTGATCCAGCCGTCGGGATGGCGCGTCGGGCTGGTGCGCGTCGAGGACGTCGCGATCGGCGCCGCCGTCAGTCTGCTCGCCGGCGTGCTGATCTGGCCGCGCGGCGCGGCAGCGGTGCTGCGCGAGTCGATCGGCGACGCATACGTGCGCACGGCGCGCTATCTCGACGCGACGATCGGCGCGCTGCTCGGCGGTGACGGCGGGCCCCCCGAGCTGGCCGCGGGAGAGGCCGGCGCGGCTGGGCAGCTGCTCGAGGCCACCGCGCGCGAATACCTCTCCGAACGCAGCTCGCCGCGGAGCTCGATGGACGACCTGACCGTGCTCGTAGCGGGTGTCAGTCGCATGCGCCGTGTCGCTGGGCTGCTCGAGAACGCGCAGACGTTGACACGCCTGGCCCCGATCGATACCCGCCTGCGGCGTTTGGGTCGGGCGCGCGAAGCGTTCGAGACCGAGCGCCGCGGCATCTGTACGTGGTACGAGCAGCTCGGCACGGCGATCGCGCACGCAGTGGCCCCCCCGGCACCTCGGACGGCGCTGGCGGCCGACGCGACGACACCCCCTGCCCGGGTCGTGCTCGAACGCTCTCCCGGCGCGAGCGGCGTCCCGCCGGGGCTGGCGATCGCGTGGGCACACAGGCACCTGCGGGCCCTGGCGGAGTTCGAGCCGGCGCTCGCGCGCGCCGGCGAGCTGCTCGGGCAGCCGGGGGTCAATCGCGGCCAGGCTGTCGGCCGCGGCCAGCCTGTCGGCGTTTGATCAGCAGCTCGCGCGCTACGAGCAGCTGACCGGACCGAACGCCTGCTTGAAGTCGCCGGCCAGCGTGCTGACCGCCGCCCTCAGTTTGGGTTCGGCCGTCTTGAGAGCCGTTTCGAGGTTGCCCGACGTCAGGCTCGAGGCCACCCCTTTGGCGATCGAGCTGATCTGGCTTTCGAACGTCTTGACGCTTGGTTCGAGCTGTTCGCGTCGCGAGGCTTCGAGTTTGGGCTGTGCGTTCTTGATCTTGGTGAGTTCTTTGGTGATCGTTTCGAAGCTCGTTTTCGCTTCGTCGATCGCGCTCGTGGAGAACGTCAGGCTCTGAAGCTTGGAGATCTGCTTGGAGATTTCGTTGCGCGCCGAGCAGATTTCGGCTTTCGCCTTTTCAGCTTCGGATTCGCCGCAAGCCGCGAGCGTCAGAACGGTGAGCACCAGGGCGCCGACGATGGACGGCTTGGCAGAAGCTGCGAACGTCATCTCGAACCCCCGGGGAGCGATTGCCACGAATCGGCGAGCAGTCTACAGGGCCGGCACTCGGGCGTCAGCCCGAGCTCGCAGCGGCGGCGCCGAGCCCCTGCAGGGCGGCCTGCGTACCGTCGTAGACTTCCGATTCCGCCGGCGCCTGCACGGGTGGCGTCGGCCCGAATTCGGACAGATCGACCGTGAACTGCATGCGAGCGCTCTGGCCGCCCTGGTCGATCGAAAAGGTCATCGCCATGCGGCGCACGAGGTGGTGTTGATCGATCCACGCATCGAACGGGATGCCTTGCGGAGCGACCTGTTCCAGCTCCGGTTTCAGCTTGTTGCGCTCGGCCTGCGGCAGCGTTTGCACGAGCTTCTGAACGTCGATCGTGCCGCGGTAGTGGGTGGTGGTCACGCCATCGACGACTTCCTGGCCCAGGGAGCTGACATCGCCGCCGTCGGCGCGTAGATATTCGAGGAACTCCGCGGGGTTCGACTGCCCGTTGGTCGAGCTCGCGAGGTTCATGCCGAGCGCGCCGCCAACCTGTTCGAGGTCGATCTTCATCCAGCGTGCGCCGTTCGGCAGCCGTTCGCTGAAGAGCGGCGATCCGACGTAGATGGTCGAGGGCTTCATCAGCTCTTCGATCTGCAGAGTCCCGGACGGCAGAGCTGCGCTCGAAGCGGGCAGGCCGTTCATCTCGAGCGATATCGAGCCTTCGCGGGTCTTGTAGTTGTAGAAGCCCTGTCCCGTTGCAGTGACCGACGAGGCCAGCGCATCGGAGCTGATCTGCATGGTGAACTGCATGTGCACGCCTCCGGTTGCGGAGGTCGCATCCGCGGCCTGCGCGACGGCGTCGAACGAGACGCCCGAGGATCCGCATCCGCTGATCCCCAAGGCAATGGCCGCGATCGCGCCGAGCACGGCAAGCGCGAGCAGCAGCCGCAGCGCTCTTCGCGGCACGCGCATTCGGGTCCCGGCCGGGGGCACGGTCCACAGATCGGCACATCGGCGCCGGCGCATTAGCGAACTATCGCAGCGGCGATCGACTGTCTGATTGCGCGCATGCCTGTCCGAGCGTGAACGGTGAACATTGCCGTCACCGGCTGCCCCGTGCGGTCGCTCGCGTGTAGTCACTGGCCTGGCGCGTCCCTACACGTCAAGGCGGGCGCCGAGGCGCGCGAGACACGGCCGGCGCGAGCTGCGTGAGACCCCGAATACCGCCCGGCGGCGTGGGTAGGTCTGAGCAGCTTTAGCAAGGTTTGAGCAGCTCTTCTGGTATGTTCGGGAGCCGCTAGGGATCGGTTGGCAGCGGATACTGCCGGCGCGCAGGGCGCGCCCGATCGACGTCAAGAACGACTGGAGGAGCTATGGGCAAGGCACTGAGGGCCACCGCGTCGATCGTGGTCTCGCTCGCGGGCGTCCTGCTGGCGGCGTCCGGCGCGTGGGCGGCCGGAGCGGCGCCGGTGCTGTATGCGTCGCCGAGCGGGGGGTCGGGCGTCTGCAGCGTGCGTGTCCCGTGCAGTCTCGAAAACGCGATTTCGGCGGCCGCGCCGGGCGACGTCGTGTACGCGTTTGCCGGCGTCTACAACGGGGGGTTCGTGGTCGACAAGGCGATCACGCTGCACGGCGCCGGTGCCGTGATCGACGCCAGCTCCTCGCCGTTCGGCAACGGCGTCCAGATCGTCGGACCAGGCGGGTCGGGCTCGTCGGTCGAAGGCTTCAGGATCGAGGACGCGAAGTTCGAGGGGATTCTCGTCGGCACCGCGCCGGTTGCGCCCGAAACGGAAAACGGGGAACCGGTGACGAGCGGCGAACCGGTGAGCGACGTGCGGATCGCCAACAACACGCTCACCCACAACGGCACCGGCTTTGGAACGAACGCCGGCCAGTGCTACTCGACGCCGGAGGCTCCCGGCGACTGCGGCGAGACGATCCATCTCGTCGCTGTCACCAATTCGACCGTCGAAGGCAACTACGTCGAAGACAACGTCGGTGGCATCTTGCTGACCGACGAGTTCGGTCCGACCTCCGGCAACGTGGTGCGCCTCAACCGCACGATCGGCAACGACGACGACTGCGGTATCACGCTCGCGGGTCACAGCTCGGCCGCGGTCAACCCCGAGACGGGAATGCCGACGGGAGCGGCGGGCGTGTTCGACAACGTCGTCGAAAGCAACACCTCGGATGAAAATGGCGTGGCCGGTCAGGGCGCCGGAATCCTGCTCGGCGGCGGCGCGCCGTTCGCGGGCGTCTACGACAACCTGATCCGCAACAACTACGCCTACGGCAATGGGCTGTCGGGTGTCACGGTCCATCAGCATCTGATCGGCGATCTCAACGACAACACCATCGAAGGCAACGTCCTGCTGAACAACAACCTCGACGGCGACTTCGACTTCGCCGCGGCAGCAGCAACCGAAACGACCGGAATCCTGGTCGCCTCGGGCGAGCCACCAGGCCCGCCGCTGCCGCCGGAACTGCTGCCGGGACCGATCAGTGGAACGGTGATCCGTGGCAACTTCTTGTACAGCTCGAAGGTCGGCATCTGGACGCTCGGGGTGGAAACGGCGAGCACGCAGATCGCTCACAACGTGTTCGGCCAGGGCGTGAAGACGCCGATCAGCGAACACTGAGCAGGCACACGCTCCGCCCCGGGCAGGCGCTCGCAATGGGGCGGAGCGTGAACGCCGTCGAGCGCGGGCCGTGACCGCGATCGGATTCACTCGCGCCGTGCGCTCGGTCGTTGGCGTGGGCGGTCTCGTCGCAGCGCTGGCAAGCACGCCCGCGGCGACCGCGCACCTCGCGGGCGCATCGTTGCTGCATCCGCCGGCTGCCGGGACGCGCGCGGGCGCCTCGCGAGTGAGGACGACCGGCGCTCCGCTCGGCATCGCCGGCGCGCCGCTGCGGCTCGGCACGCAGACGCTCACACGCTGCGGCTCCTCGCCGCCGGTCTACTGCGGCAGGCTCGCGGTCCCGCTCGACTACGGGCAGCCGGCCGGCCCGCAGATCTCGATCGCTTATCGCTTCTACCCTGCGACGGCCCCCGCCGGTGGACGGGCCGCCGGCACAGTCGTACCGGTGGAGGGAGGGCCGGGGTTTCCGTCGATCGGCTCGGCGTCGTTCTCGACGGCCGCGGGGTCCGGTGGCTACAGCGCGATGTACGGGCCGCTGCTCGATGACTGGAACATGCTGGTCGTCGACAATCGCGGCACCGGTGCCTCGACTCCGCTCTACTGCCGGGCGCTGCAGGACTTCTCCGGGCCGACCGGCGGTGAAGCATTCCAGCAGGCCGCGGGCGCGTGCGCCGCGGCCCTCAACCATCGCTGGAGGTATCCCGACGGCGAATGGGTGCACGCGTCAGACCTGTTCACCTCGGCGCCGGCCGCCGAGGACCTGGCGGCGGTGATCACGGCGCTGGGAGTCGGACCGGTCGACCTCTACGGCGACTCCTACGGCTCGTTCTTCGCGCAGGTGTTCGCGGCGCGCTTTCCGGGATTGCTGCGCAGCCTGACGCTCGACTCGACCTACGAAACGATCGATCTGGACCCGTGGTATCGCAGCACGATCCAAGCCATGCCGGCGGACTTCGACGCGGTCTGCAGCCGCTGGACCGCGTGCGCGCAGGCTGCGCCCGGCGGCGCCTGGGCACGGGTGGTGGCGCTCTCCGAACGCTTGCGCGCGAGCCCGATCGAAGGCGTCGTGCCCGGCCCAGAGGGCGCGCGCGAACGCGTGAGCATGAGCGTGGTCGGGCTCGTGGACCTCGTCAACGACGCCGCCGGCGATCCGCGCATCTACCGCGAGCTCGACGCCTCGGCGCGCGCGCTGCTCGACGCGAACAACCCCGCGCCGCTGTTGCGCCTGTACGCGCAGCGCCTCGCCGAAGACGAGGCCTACTTCGGCGGGTCCGCACGCGAATACTCGGTCGAGCTGTATCTGGCGGTCTCCTGCCTGGACTATCCGCAGCTGTTCGACATGAGCTCGAGCCCGGCGGCGCGCGCCGCGCAGCTGGCGGCCGCCGAGGCGGCGCTGGCGGCCGGGACGTTCAGCCCGTTCGGGATCGAAGAATGGATCGCCCAAGACCAGAACACCGAGGCCTACACGGCCTGCTTGGACTGGCCGAGTCCGACGATCGCGCGACCGCCGGTGGAAGCCAGCCCGCCGCTGCTGCCGCCGGCGTTGCCGGTGCTGGTGCTAGGTGGGGAGCTCGACACCTGGACACCGCCCGCGGGGGTTCCGCGCGTGCTCGCCCAGCTCGGCGGGCACGCGCGCTTCATCGAGCTGGCCAACTCCACGCACGTGGTCGGCGAGGGCGACACGACCTGCGGCTCGGAGCTCGTGCGCGAGTTCGTCGCCGAACCGCAGACGCTCGACTCGCTCGATGCCGCGTGCGCCGCGAGCGTGCCGCCGATCCATGCCGTGGGGATATATGCCACGCGCCTGGCCGAAGAACAGCCGCTGGAAGCCGCTCCCGGCTCGAGCGCCCCGAGCGTCGATCTGCAGCTGGCCGCCGCCGCGGTGACCACCGCCGGCGAGGCGATCGCTCGCTACCAGGCCATCGAAGCGCGGGTCGACCATGGCCTGAACGGAGGCACGGTGAGCGCCGGACACAACGGCGCCGTGCTGACGTTGCACGGTGATCGCCTCGTTCCCGAAGTCGCCGTCGCCGGGACCGTGCGGTTGAGTGCCGCCGCCGGTCCAGAAGAAGGGGAGCTGGCGCTCGCGACGCTCACAGTCACGGCGCCGGGCATCAAGCGCGCCTCGTTCACAGCCACGTGGACCACCGCCGGCGCCGATGCGCGCGCGCAGGTGATCGGCAGGGTGGGACAGCAGCCGGTCGCCGGGAGCCTGCCTGCGCCGTGACGCTCAGGCGCCGCGCGGCGTGAACGTGACCTCCATGCGCTTGACGCCGTGGATGAAGCCGCTGCGCAGCAGCTCGGGCTCCTGCGCCTCGATGTCCGGAACGACGCGCAGGAGCTCGCCGAAGATCGAGCGCAGCTGCGTGCGCGCCAGCGAGGCGCCCAGGCAGTAGTGCGGGCCGCCGCCGCCGAAGCCCAGGTGGCGGTTGGGGTCGCGCCTGACGTCGAAGCGCCACGGCTGCTCGAAGGCCTGCTCGTCGCGGTTGCCAGAGTGGTAGAAGAGCACGACCCGCTCGCCGGCGGGCAGGCGCTCGCCGTGAATCTCCACCTCGCGGGTGGTGGTGCGCCGGAACGTCAGCACGGGCGAGGCCCAGCGCACGAACTCCTCCGCGGCGACCGGCAGGCTTGCGTCGAGATCGTCCACCAGCAGCGCGCGTTGATCGGGGTTGACGGTGAGCGCGCGCATCGCGTGCGAGGTGGTGTGACGGGTCGTGTCGTTGCCCGCCACCGACAGCAGCACGAAGAATGCGCCGATCTCGTCGTGGCTGAGGTGCTCGCCGTCCACCTCGGCTTGGACGAGTGCCGTCATCAGGTCGTCGCCAGGGCTCTTTTCACGGTGCGCCGCGAGCTCCTTGGCGAACGCGGTGAGCGTCCACAGCGCTTCGCCGAGCACCTCGATCGGCGGGCGGTCACCGAACACCTCGGGATCCGAGGCTGTGACGAGCACGTCGGCGGCGGCCACGATCCGCTCGCGATCCTCGTCGGGCACCCCGATCATGTCCGAGATCGTCACGAGCGGAAGCTGCTTGGCGATCAGCTCGACGAAGTCGCCGCCGCCGGTCGGAGCGGCCGCCGCGACGATCTCGGCCGCGTGCACGCGAATGCCCTCCTCGATGCGCGCGATCTGCCGCGGGGTGAACGCCGCCGAGACGAGGCCGCGCAGCTTGGTGTGGCGCGGGGCGTCCGTCGCCAGAAACGATTGCGAGGCCTCCAGGATCTCCGGCGGGGCGTCGGCGAACTGCGTGCCCTGGCCCGAGCAGAACGTGCGCGGGTCGCGCGAGATGCGCCGGATGTCCTCGTGGCGCACGATCGCCCAGTAGCTGTGGCGTTCCTGGTCGGGCATGCCCATGATGTCCTCAGGCGGTTCGTGCTGCGAGATCGGGGATTCGCGACGCAGCTGCGCGAAGTACAGGTCGCGCTCCTCGGCCGGTCGACCCCAGAAGTCGAGCGAGCCGAGATCCACATCGGGGGAGTGCGGCGCCTGCGACACGGCCACGGTGCTCCGAGTCTACGCCTTCGGTAAGGAGGTGTCCCGGTGCGCATGAGCTTGTCGGCGAGTGCCCGTCACCGGCGTGCGGGGGCCGCCGCGGTCAGAGCCGTCAGCTCGCCGAGCGTTTCGTGCATGAGCTCGGACAGGTCCTGCTTGTTGCCGGCCTGCACCCAGCGTTCGAACGCGATCCGAAAAACGGCTGTCGCGATCTCCGCGGTGAGGCTCGCCGACGAGCCTTGCACGCCGCGCCCACGCAGCGCCGCGGCGAGCGCGCCAGACAGCGAGGCGAGCTTCATGACCTCGCGTTCGCGCAGCTCGGGGCTTGCGGCGATGATGCTCTGGCGCTGGCGTGCGAACTGACGGCGCTCCCCCAGGAGCGAGGCGGCGGCCGCGAGGCCGGCCGCGACCGCTTCGATCGGCGTCGCCGACTCGGGGGCGCCGGTGACGGCGCTGACCATCAGCTGCTCGAGCGCGTGCGCGCCTCCGAACAGCACGTCGCGCTTGTCGGCGAAGTGCCGGAAGAAGGTGCGCTCGGTGAGACCGGCCCGCGCGGCGATCTCCGCGACCGTGGTCGGCTCGAAGCCGCGCTCGCGATACAGCTCCATCGCTGCCTGCTCGAGCCGCCCGCGCGCGTTTGGCTGCCAGCGACCCATGCCTCGATGATACTGATGGCAGTCACTGACATGAACGTGCTAACCTGATGTCAGCAACTGACATCAGGCCTCTCGACTCGACACCTTCAAGGCAACGCCGTCGTCGTTCTCAAAGCGCCGGCCTGCTGTCGTCGGCCGACAGAGAGGTCATTCCCCATGGAGGTTTCTCATGCGTGTTTTCGTCACGGGCGCGTCCGGCTTCATCGGCTCAGCCGTCGTTGCAGATCTCATCGACGCGGGCCACGATGTCCTCGGGCTCGCGCGCTCCGACGCGTCGGCCGCCGCGATCGAGGCAGCCGGCGCCGAGGTCCAGCGCGGCTCGCTCGAGGATCCGGACAGCCTGCAGGCAGGGGCCGCCGCGGCAGACGGCGTGATCCACACGGCGTACATCCACGACTTCTCGCAGATGCAGATGGCGGCACAGACCGAGCTGCGCGCGGTCGATGCGCTCGGCGCCGCGCTCGCGGGCTCGGGCCGTCCGCTGGTGATCACGACCGGGACCGCGCTCGTAAACCCGGGACAGGTCGCCACCGAGGAAGACTCGGGAGGTGCTGCTGCCAGCGCTCATCCCCGGGCGGCTGTCGAGCAGGCGGCGATGGCGCTGGTGGCTCGAGACGTGCGCCTGTCGATCGTCCGGCCGGCTCCGTCCGTTCACGGCGAGAACGATCACGGCTTCGTCCCGATCCTGATCGAGATCGCCCGCAGCAAAGGCCTCTCCGCCTATATCGGCGACGGCTCCAATCGCTGGCCCGCCGTGCACCGGCTCGATGCCGCGCGCCTGTACCGGCTGGCGCTCGAAAATGGCTCAGCGGGCTCGGTGTTTCACGCGATCGCGGATGAGGGCATCCCGACCCGAGAGATCGCCGAGCTGTTCGGCCGCCACCTGAGTGTGCCGGTCGTGTCGATCTTCCCCGAGCAGGCCGGCGAGCATTTCAGCTGGATCGGCGCCTTCTTCGGACTCGATGCGCCGGCTTCCAGTGCGCTGACACAGCAGCGGCTCGGGTGGAAGCCCACGCATCCGGGGCTGATCGAGGATCTCGAGCGGGGTCACTACTTCGAGCCGGTTGCCGCGGCCGCGTCCTAGAGAACGCGATACCGGCCGGTGAACGTCACGGCGCCGCCGCTGGGCTCTTGGGATCGACCAGGATCTTCGCGTGCACCTCGGGGTCGCCGAGCGCGGCGAACGCCGAGTCGACGCCGTCCAGGCCGACCGAGCCGGTGACCAGCGGCGCGGCGTCGAGCTTGCCGTCGGCCAGCATGTGCAGGGTTTCGCGAAACTCGATGGGCGTGTAGCCCAGGACGAAGCGCAGGTCGATCTCCTTGTTGATCGCCATCGCAGGCCTGATCCTGTCGGCGCCCATGCACACGCCGACGACGACCACCCGCGAGAACAGCGGTGCCGTGGCGATGATCTGATCGATCACGCCCGGCACCCCGACGCATTCGAACACGACAGGGCTCTTGGGCGTCGTGGCTCCCGCTGCTTCGGCCGCGCGCCAGACGTGATGCCAGGGCAGCGGCAGGCGCCGCAGTTTGTCCATCGCGTCCATGCCGGCGCCCAGTGCGGCGGGCAGCGAGGTCAGGTGTCCGTGCTGCTGCGCGGATGCGAACGGCGACTCGACGGCGGGGTCCACGACGACGTCTGCGCCGCACATTCGCGCCAGCTCGCGTCGTCTGGCGGACAGGTCACTCGCGATCACCGTGCGCACACCGAGCACCTTGAGCATGCAGATCACGGCCAGGCCGATCGGCCCGCAGCCGATCACGACCGCGACCGTACGTTTTTTGACTTCGCCTCGCCGAACAGCGTGCCAGGCGACGGCCAGCGGCTCGGTGAGCGTCGCGACCTGCGGGGCCAGGCCATTGGGCACGGCGATCGTCAGCGACTCCTGGACCAGCATCTGCTCGGCATAGGCGCCGGGCGCGGCGGTCGACAGTCCGATCGCATGCACGTCCTGGCCGGCGCGCAGCAGCGGCAGCGCGGCCACCGCGGTCCCCTCCGGGATCGGCCGGCGCGACCCGGGCCCATATTCGAGGACCGTGCCGCAGAACTCGTGTCCCATCACAACGCTCTGCTCGGAGCGCATGAAGTGCTCGTAGCCGGCCTCCTGCGCGACCTGTGCGAGGTCATCGCAATGACGGCGGGCGTGCAGATCCGAGCCGCAGATCCCGCAGCGCAGCACGTCGATCAGGACCTGGCCCCTAGCGGGCACGGGTGTCTGGAGGTCGATCACCTCCAGCTCGCCCTGCCTGCAGCTGACCGCCTTCACCCCGCCCCGCCCGTCCGTGCGCGCGCCACTACGCGAACGCGTAGTCGCCGAGATCGAAGCGCGCGCTGCGCCAGGCGGCCTCGAGCGTGAGGCTGGGGCGAAACGGAGCGTCGCCGTGCTTGTCGAAGTAGTAGCTGTTGGCCGTGGCGCACGAGCCCAGGAAGAAGATCTGGTTGTGGCGCCGCGCGAGCACCGACTCGAAATAGCGGCGATTGGCCTCCGGCGTGATCTCCACACGCGTGGCGCCGTCGCTGCGTGCGCGCTGCAGGCAGCGCACGATGTGGCGCATCTGCGTCTCGATCAGCCCGAAGTACGACTGGCCGTTGAAGGCGTACGGACCGAGGATCGAGAACCAGTTGGGAAAGCCGGGCACGCTCACGCCCTCGTAGGCCTGCAGGCGATTCTCATCCCACCACTGCTCGAGGTTGACGCCGCCGACCCCGCGCATCTCGAACGGTGGCATGTTGCCCGCCTCGAGCACCTTGAAGCCGGTCGCCAGCACGAGCACGTCGATCGGGTGCTCGACACCCTCCACGGTGCGCACGCCAGTCGGCGTGATCGCCTCGATCGTGGCGGTCTCGAGCAGCACGTTGGCCCGGTTGAAGGTGGCGATGTACTCGTTGGAGAAGCTCGGGCGCTTGCACCCGAGGCTGTAGCGCGGCGTGAGCTTGTCGCGTACGTCGGGGTCTTGGACCTCGCTCAACAGCTTGCGCGCCGCCGCTTCGCCGCGCGCGCGCAGGCCGGGGAAGGTGCCCGCGAAGTGCGCCGCCAGCACGAACGTCAGCTCGACGAACGCCTGGCTGGCCCAGCGCGTGGCGAGCTTGGCGCCGGGCACCCAGCGCAGCACCGCGCGCTGGCGCCTGCTCAGCGGCGCGTCGTACTTCGGCAGGCACCAGATCGGCGTGCGCTGGAACACGGTCAACCGCTCCACCTCCGGCGCGATCGCGGAGATGACCTGGATCGCCGAAGCGCCCGTGCCGATGATCGCCACGCGCTTGCCGCGCAGCTGCACCGAGTGGTCCCAGCGGGAGGTGTGCATGGTCGGCCCCGAGAACGTCTCGACGCCGGCGATCTGCGGCGCCTTGGGCTGGCTGAAGACGCCCGTCGCGCTGACCACGAAGCGCGCGGTCAGGTGCTCCCCGGCGGCGGTGTCGAGCTGCCAGGCGTTGCCGTCCTCGTCGAATCTCGCGCCGACCACCTTGGTGCCCAGTCTGATGCGGTCGCGCACGCCGTACTTGTCGACGCAGTGCTCGGCGTAGGCCTTGAGCTCGCGCCCGGGCGCGTACACGCGCGACCAGTCGCTGCGCTTCTCGAACGAGAACTGATAGCTGAACGAGGGGATGTCGACGGCGATGCCGGGATAGGTGTTCCAGTGCCACGCGCCGCCGACGCCGCCGGCCTCCTCGAGCACCACGAAGTCCGAGAAGCCCGCCCGGTCGAGCGCGATCGCGGCGCCGATGCCCGAGAAGCCCGCGCCCACGACGACGACTTCATGATCCAATGCGCTATCCGCGATCGGCATCCGATCAGGGTACCCCGATGTCTGCGAGGGCGGCCTCGATGTCGCGCCCTCCCAATCGGCGTCTGATTTCGCGTGGCGCTTCGTTTCGAGCGCTTCCTGTCGTGAGGGCCGTGGCGGCCGACCGAACGGTCGCCCTCAGACGTTCAGCTCGACGACGAGCGGAATTCCCGTCTCGAACCAACTGCGGTGCAGCTCGATGACCTTCGAACGTGTCGGCAGACCCGCCCGATGGAAGCTGCACTCGACGTAGTCGAAAGGCGAGACCGCCTCGCAGTAGGCGCGCCCTGCCCGTTCGCGCTCCGGGCCCTCGGCCAATTCGCGCACCACCCCGTTGTACGTGCCACCCCGCAGTCGCAGGCGCACACGCGGATCGGCCCTGATGTTCAACAGCCAGGCCGCCGGACCCGCGGTCAGCTTGGGGCGGATCATGACGATGTAGGCCTCGTCTCCGCGACGGATCGCGTGAACGCATTTGCGGCGCGTCTTGCCCGTCCTTCGGCCGGTCGTCGTGAGCACGCCGAAGCCCCTCGGCGGAAGCGCCGTGAAGTACGGGAGCATCAACGCGCTCAGAATCCGCCCGCCGGTCCGCGAGCGCATGAACGGGTTGCGCTTTCGCTCGAGAACGTGGTTGCCGAGGGCATCGTAGTGCTCGGCGATGTCTGCGTGCTGCGACGGAACGGCTTGGGCGCTGGTCTCGCTTGCCACGGGCGGCGTACCTCGCTGAAGGGGGAAAGCTATAGATCGGACCGTACCATACAGATCGGACTATCGCAAACAAATTCGCTCGCCAGCTGTCACATTCTCGCTTCATGGCGTCACGAGGCGGCCGGCGATCAACGAGCTGCGCTCCGCAACGTGAGGCGCGCAGCCGTTGCGTCAGTTGCCGAAGCGCGGCTCGCGACGCTCGGCCGCGGCCGCCACGCCCTCGGCGAAATCCGGCGTGCCGAACAGCTGGAACTGCTCGCTTGCCTCGTGAGCGGTGGCCGTGCGCACCCGCTCGACCAGGTCGCCGCGCATCGTCGCTCGGATCGAGCGGATCGCGCGCGGCGAGGACACCGCGATCTCCCGGGCCAGGTCGATCGCCGTCTCGAACAGCCGATCGCCGGACGCGAGCCGGTCGCACAGGCCGATCGCGTGTGCGGTCTCGCCGCCGATGCGCGCGCCGGTGTAGAGCAGCTCGATCGCGCGTTGATGACCGACCACCAGCGGCAGCGTCACCGTCAGGCCGAATCCGTGCGGGATTCCCAGGCGCGCGAAGTTGGCGCTGAAGCGAGACTCCGGGCTGGCCACGCGCAGGTCCGCCGACAAGGCCACGCCCAGGCCGCCTCCCACCGCCGCTCCCTGGACCGCCGCCACGACCGGCTTGTGCGCCGCGAACAGCCGCAGCGCCTGCTCGTACAGATCGCCCTCGGCCGGGTTCTTGGCGGCGAAGTTCGCTCCTGCGCAGAAGTGCTTGCCCTCTGAGCACAAAACGATCGCGCGGCAGGCCCGATCCTCGTCCAGGCGCTCGTACGCGTCGGCGATCGCGCCGATCAGCGTTCCGTCGAAGTAGTTGTGGGGCGGGCGGCTGAAGCGCACCACCGCCACGCGGTCGGGGCGAATCTGAACGCGGACCTCTTCGCTGACGTCGGTCGGCACGTGCAAGGGGGCTCAGCTCATTTGCCCGAGTGGGAGATCCAGTCCATCCAAATAGCTTACTTGATATCCAGCAAGTTGTATAGACTCTGACGATGACGGCGATCGCAAACGTGGAGCGCAGCCGCGATGCCGATCGCAGTCGCCAGGCGATCCTCGATGCCGCCGAGACGCTGTTCGCCGAACGCGGCTTCGAGGGGGTCAGCCTGCAGGACATCGGGAAGGCGGCGGGCCTGTCGAGGGGCACGCCCAGCTACTTCTTCGGCGCCAAGCAGGATCTCTACATCACGGTCTTGGAGCGCGTGTTCGCCGATCGCGAGCAGGCGACCAGGCGTGCGTTCGAGCCGGTGCATGCCTGGTGTGACTCGCCGCGGCCCGGCTCGTTGCGCCGGCCGCTCGCGCGCGCGATCGAAAGCTACATGTCGTTCCTGCTCTCACGGCCGGCGTTCGTGAGGCTGGTGGGGCACGAGGAGCTTCGGGGCGGCCAGGGCCTGCGCCTGACTCGCCACGAGGGGGCGGCGATCCGCGAGGCGTTCGCGGCGCTGAGAGCCGTCGCGCCCGCGCGTTCGCTGCGCCGCTTCGAGGTCGACGACGCCGTGCTGGTGCTCGTCTCACTCACGTTCTCACCATTGAGCCAGCGCGCGACGTTCATGGCGAGACTGTCCCGCGACCTCACCGATTCAGGCGTCCGCCGGCGCCACGTCAAGCTGGTGGTCGAGCAGATGCTGTTTCTGCTCGGGGCGGGAAAGGCTCAGCCGACCCGAGGGTCGGGCCACGGCGACTCGCCGTCGGGGCTTGCCAGCACCACCAGGTACCCGTCCGGATCGCGCAGCCACAGCTCGCGATGAGCGGGGCCGCCGGGTCCGTCCGGCGGATTACGGTGGGGTCCCAGCACGACCTCGGCGCCGAGCCCCTGCGCGCGAGCGGCGGCCGCGTCGAAGTCGTCGACCTCGAACCACAACGCGACCCCGTTGCCGTACGGGCGTGACGAGCGATCGCCGATCGCTCCGTGGTGGTGCTGAACGTCGAAGGCATGCAGCTGCATGATGAGTGCCCCATCTTCGACCAGGCGCTCGTACTCCTCCCCACCGTGGTCGCTCTTGCACCCCAGCAGCTCCTGATAGAAGCGACTGCTGCGCGGAACGTCGGTGACCGCGATCAGAGGCTGCGGGCGCATCAGCGAGGCGAGTGTACTTGTGCGTCGCCGCCTCGCCCGGGTCGAGCCGATGGCGCCCGGTGCTGTACAAACATCGGGATGGCGGGATCTGAGGCGCACGCTGCGCGGCTGACCGTGGCGGTGACGGGCCCGACCGGCGAGATCGGTCAGGCGGTGGTGAACGCGCTCGAGCGCTCGCGCGAGGTGGGCAGCGTGCTCGGCATGGCCCGTCGGCCGTTCGATCCCACAGAGCGCGGCTGGAAGAAGGTCTCCTACCGGCGTGGCGACGTGCTCGACCCGGACGCCGTCGAGCAGCTCGTCCACGACGCCGACGTGGTCGTGCACCTCGCTTTCATGATCATGGGCGGCGCGCGGGAGACCTCGGAGGTGAACCTCGAGGGGTCGCGCAATGTCTTCGAGGCCACAGCCGTTGCCGGGGCTCGGCGTCTCGTGTACGCGTCCTCGGTCGCTGCCTACGGCTTTCACGCCGACAACCCTCAACCGCTCACCGAGGATGTCCCGGCGCGTGGCAGCTCGGCCCTCTACTACTCCGCTCAAAAGGCGCAGGTGGAGGCGCTGCTGGGCGACGTGCTGGCGGGCGGCTCGACCGATGCGTACGTGCTGCGCCCCTGCATCGTGGCGGGACCGGACGCGCCGCTGCTGATCGACAACCTCCCCTACACGCAGATCTCGCGACGGCTGCCCGAGCCCGTGCTGCGGCTGCTCGACGGCGTGCCGATCCTCAGGCCCGTGCTGCCCGACCCCGGAGTGCCGTTCCAGCTCGTTCATCACGACGACGTGGCGAGCGCGATGCGGGCGGCCGTGCTCGGGCGGGGTGAGCCGGGCGCCTACAACCTCGCCGGCCCCGGCCGGCTCACGGTGGCCCAGCTCGCGCGCGAGCTGGGCTGGCATTCGATCCCGATTCCCGAGCTGGCCGTGGACGGCGCCGCGGAGATCGTGGCCAGGCTGGGCGTGCTGCCCGCCCAGGCCCAGTGGATCGCCGCCTTTCGCCGGCCCGTGCTGATGGACGCCGGCAAGGCACGGCGCGAGCTTCGCTGGCGTCCCCGGCACAACGCGTTGCAAACGCTGCGCGACACCATCACCGCCGCGCGCATGGACCGTTTCGTGCGCTAGGAGAACCGACGCTGCGACCCTATCGGGCCTGCCGTCGCCGTAGATCGTGCTGCCCGCCCTGCTCGTTCCCCGAGCTGTTGGCCTGGATCTCGAGATAGATCTCTTCGCGGTGGACCGGCACGTCCAGGGGCGCCCGGATGCCCAGCCGCACCTTTGCGCCGTCACTCGACAGGACCGTGACCTCGATGTCGTCGCCGATCATGACGCTCTGCTTGACCTTGCGTGTCAGGACGAGCACGAGCCTCGACTCCCTGACCCGATCGAACTCGCTCGAGCTCCGCGCCTCGGGTGGACGCACCTGTCGGACCCTTGGCGCACCATTTCCCCAGGGGATGCCATCATCTCGATATGAGCTTAGCGTTGGACGGACGATCGGGAGTCACGAGCAGGCGTGGACGTTGAGGAAGCGAACGTAGCGGAGCCGGCCGGTGGTCGCGCGGGACTGGCCCCTCGCAAGCCACACCCCGCGCTTTTGCTGACGCTGGCGCTCGTGTGCGCGGCGCTCGTGCTCGTGCTGTGTGCTCGAGCGCAGGCCGCGACTGTGTCCTCCGACACGACCGGAGCCCTGACGAAGGCGTCGCCAACCGGCAGCGGTGCTGTTCCGGGACAAGCGCCGCCGGCGAAAGGGGCTCCGCCGGCGAGCGAAGAAAGCCCGCCCGTCGAAGAAGCCCCGCCGGTCACGGAAGAAACGCCGCCGGTGAGCGAAGAAACGCCGCCGGCCGAAGAAGTCCCGCCGGTCACGGAAGAAACGCCGCCGGCCGAAGAAGTCCCGCCGGTCACGGAAGAAACGCCGCCGGTGAGCAAAGAAACGCCGCCGGCCGAAGAAGTCCCGCCGGTTGAAGAAACGCCTCCTGCAGAAGAAGTCCCACCGGCCGAAGAATCCCCTCCGGTCGAAGAAACGCATGCCGTCGAAGAAACGCCCCCGGCAGAAGAAACGCCGCCCGTAGCTGAAGAAACGCCGCCCGTCGAGCAGGAGCCGCATGGGACGGAACAGGCGGCGGGCGCAGTCGAAGAAGGCCGCACGGCGATCGAAAGGGAGACGCTCGAACAGGCCGAAGACGACGCGCCGACCGAAGCAGGCCGCGAAGCGCCTGACTCCCATGCGACCCCGGGAGACTCGCAGGGATCGACCGATCTGGGCGCCCCGACCCCGCCCGACGCCGCGGCTGAAGTCGCCCCGGAAATCCCGATCACCGCGACAACGTCTTTCGTCCCCGACTCCACGCTCGCGATCTCCAGCATCAGCGAACCATCGTCGCCGGAGGCGTCGTCGCGCACGATCTCGGCGCGCTGCGGCGGGCGAGTGAGCTGTGAGCTTGCCGCGATCGGAGCGTCGGTCACGGGAGGTTATGCCGGTGGCTGGTTGGACATCCTCGCCGATTCGTCTACTTCGACGGTCTCGTTTGTCCCCGTCACGGTTGCGGCAGCGATGCTGGCTGCGCGTGCCCCCGCGGGCAGCGAGGCCGTAAGCGCCCCGACCGATAATCGTCCCTCGGCCCCCGCTCCCGGACCCGCACCCGGCGGGGCGGGCGGCGGATCGGCTGCCGGAGGCGGCTCAGGCACGGCCTCCTCGGCGCCCTTCACGCTCGTGGGCGTTCAACTTCAAGCAGCGCCGAGCACGATGCGATGGCTGCACCTTGCGCAGCCGTCGTGGCGCACGGCGTTCCTCGTACTGATCCCAGAGCGACCGGACTAGCTCCTTCCGGTCGTTCGCACCTCGGTCCTGGATCGCCCGATCCGGGCCATTTAGCTACGAGTTCGAAGATCTGTTGAAAGGGGCTGTACAAGCATGAAACGTAATTTGACATCGTTCGCGACGAGCCACCATGCGCCCGGTGCGGGCGCCACGGCCGACGCACTCGTCGGTCCGACGCACGTCGGAGGTGGGGCGGGCAGCTTGGCAGAGGCGCTCCACGCACGGCCGCGGCTCACGGTCGCGCGCACACCGGTCTGGAAGCACAGGCTGATCGTGACGGGCAACCTCGATCACCGCTCGGCTGCTGAGCTCGACGATGAGATCGAGTGCCTGTGTCAAGAAGGCGTCACGGTTTTGACGCTCGATCTCCGTCAGCTCGACGCGATCGACTCAGCCGGTGCAAGGGTGATCGCGATCCGCGGGGCTCTCTGCACCGGACGCGGGAACGACTTCTCGGTGATCGCCGAGTCGCCCGTCGTCCGTCGCGCCCTGACCGAGGCAGGCGCCGCGGACCTGCTGACCCCCGACTCGAGCGAGACGGTCGTTCGTCGCTTTCCCAGCCGTCCCGCAAACGGCTCTCACCCGGCCAGGTCGACCACGATGATCAAGAGCCTGTGAGGCGAAAGTGCATTGCGGATCCGTCTGCGACCCAGCCGTTCGCGCGGCTGGGTCGCGCGGGCTCCGACGCTGTCCGGCGAACAGCAGAACAAGTCAACGAGCGCACGCTCGGGGAGTGGGTCCGACGACCTCGGGGCACACCGCGGCGAACCGATGGCTGAGCTCGATCGCCGAGGGCGTCGCTATCGGCCGGCCTGACCGATGACGCGCTCGAGGTAGCCGATCAGCATCTCGGCGCCCTCGGCGATGATGCGACGGTCCGCCCGCTGGCGGCCGCGGAACGCGAGGTCGAGGATGCGGTCTCCCACCTCGATCGTGATCAGGCCGACCTCCGGCGGTATGTCCTGCGCGGACAGCCCAGCTGCGAGCAGGCGCTCCTGTGCGCGCTGCGCGAGCGCGAGGTTGCCGGCCTGGGCGATCGCGGTGACGGCCGGCGAGATGCGCCCGCCGAACCACAGCCGCACGAACAGGGGGTTGCGCTCGTGGTAGTCGAGGAACATCTCGAGCATGCGCTCGACGTAGTCGCGGATCGACACCAGCTCCCAGCGCGCTTCGGCCGCCTCGGCAGTCCGTTCGATCGCTTCGACCTCGGCCTCCAGCAGGCGCGCGAACAGCTCGTCGCGGTCGGCGAAGAAGCGATACAGCGACGAAGGCCCCACGCCGGCGCGAGCGGCGATGGCCGTGGTGGTCGCCGCGTCCACGCCCCCCTCCACGATCAGCTCGCGGGCCGCGGCGAGAATCCGCTCGACCGTCTCGCGGCTGCGAGCCTGGATCGGCTGTCTGCGCTGATGTGCTACGTCCATCGTGGGTCCCGCGGCAATCCTCTCAGACGCCCCCGACCGTACTCGATTGACATCGAGTAATGTCGTGTCTATAGTAACGCGAATCGTATTTCAATCTGGAGGAGGAGAGATGCACCGAAGGCTGCACGTGCCAACCCGCGCGCTGGCCGTTTTCCCGCTGGCCGCGATCGCGGCTCTGGCCCTGCTCACCGGCACCGCGGCGGCGGCGCAGGTGATGATCGTGACCCAGGGGGAAATACCCGCCAACCCGCCCAAGAAAGTCCATTACTTCAGCACCATCCAGGCCGCGGTGAACGCGACCAGGCGTGGTGACTACGTGCTGATCGAACCGGGAACCTATGACGAAGCGGTGAAGGTGGAAAAACCGCACTCTCACATTTGGATCCGCGGTATGAACCGCAACACGGTGATCATCGACGGTCAGCACAAAAGCGGCAACGGCATCGAAATCTACAAGGACAACGATGTCTGGGTCGAAAACCTCACTGTGCGCAACTTCGAAGAGACCGAAAGCTGCGGCGACGAAGAGTGCGGCAATGAGATCTGGTGGAACGGCGGCTCGGAGTCCGGCAGGATCGGCGCACACGGCTGGTTCGGTCGCTATCTGACGGCGTACGACACCGGCATGAACGGTGGCTACGGGATCTTCACCAACGACGAGACCGAAGGCAGCTGGGAAAACATCTACTCCTCCGGCATGGACGACTCCGGCATGTACCTCGGCGCGTGCCGCGAATGCAAGGCCCGCATCAGCAAAGCGACGGTGGAAGACGACGCAGTCGGCTACTCCGGTTCGAACTCGGGCGGCAACCTGATCATCGAAAACTCGGTGTTCCGTGACAACCGCGCCGGCATCGTGCCGAACTCGGAAAACCCGGGCGATCCCCCGCCCCCGTCGAACGGCGCGTGCAATCCGGTCCGGCCATACCGGCCGCACCACAAGAAGCTGCCGACGTTCGAAAGCACCAACATCGAACACTGCACCATCTACCGCGACAACCTCGTCGAAGACAACAACAACCTCACCGCTCCGGTGAACGGATCGACCGGCAAGGCGCCGTGGGGCGTGGGCGTGGAGTTCCCGGGCGTGTACGGAGACGCAGTCGAAAACAACACGATCAAGGGCAACGTCAACGACGGGTTCCTCGGCTTCGAGTACCCGAACCCCTTCCCGCCGGAAGAAGACACGATCACGTTCGCCCTGTCCGGCGTAAAGGTCGCCAACAACACGTTCGAAGAAAACGGCGGCACCGGCGGTGAATACGCCAAGGACATCATGATGCAGGGCGGCATCTTCATCGAATCGCCGAACAACTGCGCGAGCGGCAACTCGACGCCCGACGGGACCCAACCGGAAGACCTCGAAGGTGAATGGAACTGCGCGAACACGACCACCCCGAGCCCCAACGGCGGGGAAGGGGCACTGGATTGGATCGTCTACCTTTCCGAATACTCGGCGGCGATCCCCGGCGAACCGCAGCCGGCGCCGGAAGCGCAGGAAACGATGCCCGAACCGTGCGAAGGGGTTCCCGCGAACCCGCTCTGCGAATAGGGCAGTAGGCACGCGTGAGCTCTCCGCCGCCGCGAGGCGGCGGGGAGCGTCCCGCCCCAAGGAGAGGATGTTTCGCGCATGGGCGACGAACATGCACACCTGCGAGAGGACGAGCCGGCCGGGCTGACGCGACGCACGCTGCTACGGCGTGCCGCCGGACTCGGCATCAGCGCGTCGACGCTCGGCGCGCTCGAGCTGCTGGGGACGTTTCCCGCGGAGACTTTCGCCGCGAAGGGGTCGCAGCTACCCGAAGTCCAGTTCCAGATCGAAAAGCTCCTGCCGCGGCCCGTCAAGTCCGAAGGGGTGCGTGCCCGTTTCAGCCCCGTGTACACGCTGTTCGCCACGATCACGCTGGCGCGCACGCCGACGGTCGGCGATCAGGAAGCGCTCGCGCGGGCGCTCGCGCAGGTGGAGCAGAGCTACCCGTTCAGCCCCGCCGGGGTGTTCACGACAGTCGCCTACGGCATCCCCTACTTCCAGCGGCTGCCCGGGGGCATGTCGGGGCCGCTGGTCCAGGAACACGTGCCGCGGCTGGCGGCCGAACGCGAACGGCTGGTGCTCGAGGAGGCGATCCCGGGACCCACCGACGTGAGCCCGGCGAACCCGGAAGTCACCAAGCAGCGCTTCAACGTGCCCGTCCAGATCGAGTCCAACGACATGCTGTTCACGCTGCGCAGCGACTCCAGCGAGATCCTGGAGGACGTGCTCAGCTGGCTGACCCAAGCGAGCACCACGCTTGCCGGCGAGGAGGTCGGCGGCTCGGGCCTGGGCGAACTCGTCTCGGTGAGCTCGCGGCGGTTGATGTTCATGGAACAGGGCCTTCCTCGCAGCATCGCCGAAGCCGAAGGCCTCCCGTACGCGGACATGCTCAATCCCGCCTCGCCGATGTGGATGGGGTTCGTCTCCCAGCAGGTCGAAGGCAGCGGCCCGCCGGCGATCGTCACGTTCCTCGGCAACCATTCGGCCAAGCTCACCACCGCCCGCAAGCGCGACTACTTCGATCACGGCTCGATCCAGCACCTCTCGCACGTGATCCAGGACCTCGAGCAGTTCTACGAACGTCCGGGCGAAACCTACGTCCGGCGGACGGCCGAGATGTTCAGCGCCGACCCGGTCCCGCGCAGCGGCAACCAGGACCCCTACACCAACGGCGGCGGCCCGGCGTTCATCCCCAGCATCTTCAGCGGCCCCCAGCAGGCAGAACGCGAAGCCGAAGGCTCCTCCAACTTCGACGGCCAGCCCCACATCGCGCACACGACCGCCCTGCAGCGGACCAGCCGCGCATCCGACCGCACCCCCATGCACATTCGCGCCGACGGCCCCGGCTTCGACTCGCTCGACGTGCCCGAAGGCACGTCGCAGCCGAAGCTGCACTTCAGCATCTTCGTGCCCACGGCCGACTTCTTCGCCACGATGCGCCGCAGCCAGGCCTCCCCGGATCTCGCCACGAAGTACAACGTGCCGGCGAGCAACCTCGGCATCGAGCGCTTCCTCACCGCGACCCGCCGCCAGAACTTCCTCGTGCCGCCGCGGCGCAACCGCGCCTTCCCGCTGGTCGAGCTGGCGTAGCGGGGTACCTGGGCGGCGCAGCGGCCGGAGTGGGCTGGCTCGGCAGCGGGTACGTGCCGGCCTTGCGGCGGGTTCGCGGCCGGACCAACTGACGGAGCTCGTGCGGCGAATGTGGGCGCCGCGTGTGGGAAGACCGTGGGAAGCCGGTCGAAAACCCCAGTGCTGATGCGGGATTACGGGCGGGCCCGCGACTCTACTAGACGGGGGCTACTGCCCCCGGCGACGACCTCGACGGCCGCTGCGATGAGGCGGTCGCGGAGCGTCGCAGAATCACTGGAGCCCGTCGAGCTAGTGCTCTGGACAGGGCGCGAGCGCTGTCCGCCAGCGTCAGGAAAGCCGTCAACGGTGCGGTTATTGCCGGTTACGTGCCCGGCTGCTCCCGCTCTGTTTCCCTCCATCTTCCCTCTCTTCGATCCCGTCGGCACCGCTCGCGACACAGCCCTCTCTCCGGTTCCTCTAGCTCGATCAGCTGCCCCGTTTTGGCGCTTCTCCCCAAGTGCAGCTTGTGGGAAATAAGGAGAACATATCGCGTCTGATTTGTCAAGGGCCCAGTAAATACGGGGTTCCAACAGTCGAGTGACCCCCGTCTAGTAGATTCGGTGGTCACTTGGACGGGCGTGTCGAAGGCCGTCGCTTCGGAGGTATTCGACAGTGACGAGCAGTGCTTCGTCAGCGCCTTCCAGGATAGCCTTGCGCGACTTTCACACATAGTCAACAGTGCGGTCGCGCGCGAGGCCGGTTGGCTCGAGCGCGTGCGCGTCGGGCTGGTGGCGATGCTCGGGTTCTTCGACGACGAGCCGCAGCGGGCACGGCTGCTGGTGCTCGATGCGCCGGTCGGCGGGGCGACTGCGTTGCGGGGCCGGCAACAACTCCATCGCATGCTGGCGACGCTGATCGACGCGGGCCAGGGTCCGAGCGCGACCGATGGCGGGCAGGCCGGCGGCGATCGGCGCGCAGCCGACCGTGGCGCCGTGGTTGTCGCGAAAGGGCCGGCGCCGCCGCCCGGGCTGACGTCGGAGCTGGTGGTGGGCGGCGTCTTCTCGGTGATCCGCACGAGCCTGCTCGAAGGGGATGGCACGAAGCTCGTAGAGCTGGCTCCGTCGCTGATGGGCTTCATCGTGGCGCCGTACCTCGGTCAGGCGGCGGCGCGGCTCGAGCTCGACGGCAGGCCCGCGCGCCGCGGCCAGAGTGTCCCGCGAGAAGCGGCTGTTGCGCCTGCGCCCGAGCTGCCACGCGCAGCGGCGATAGCCCGCACATCCGAGCTCCCGATCCGCGTCACCCATCGCACGACATTGGTATTGCACGCGATCGAGCGCACCCCCTATGCGAACAACCGCGAGATCGCGCAGGCCGCCGGGATCGCCGACGAAGGCCAGGCGTCGAAGCTGCTCGCGCGTCTGGAGCAGCGAGGCGTGATCGAAAACGTCGGAGTCGGGCCGGCGCGGGGCGAGCCGAACGCATGGCTGCTGACGCCGTCGGGACGGCGAGCGATCGACCTGATCAGCGGGCGCTTCGCCTCCGGGGCGCCGCGGCCGCGGGGGTCACGTGCGGAGGACGTCGCGTGAGCCGCCCCATTTTAGTTCTCAAGCGTGTGTCGGCGACGGGACGCTTTGGCGCCCAGGCCGATGGCGAGCGCGTACCTGCGTGGGGCCGAGGCTCCGCGAACGGCGCGCGGCAGGAACGATCGACGTCGGGTGTCTGCGTAGCACCGACGCCGCGCCGATCGAGTTATCACCGAGAGGAAAAGGAGTAGTGGAAAGTGAGACACCTAAGGATGCTGGGGCTCTGTCTCGTGGCGCTGTTTGCGATGGGCGCAATAGCGGCGGGGCCGGCACTGGCCAAAAAAGCACACACACCAGGGACACTCGAAGGGGAATGGAAGCCGTACAGATACTGCCCGCTGGACAATTCAGAATTCATAAACAAGGAAGTAGGCGAATTCCACGGCACGAATCCGGACGGCGAGACGCCCTACTGCTTCTACGGGGCGACCTCGGGCGGCAAGGAAGGCGGTAGCTTCACCGTCGGAGGCGTGACGGTGGCCTTGAGCAAACCCGTTTCGATTCAGGGCGGGGTCATCTTCTACGAAGGTCCAGCCGGCACCGAAGGGCGGGTCTTCCCGGCCGAGGGCACGGAAACGCTGCAAAGTCCCGAGCTGAAGGTGCCGAAGGGGATCAACGAGATCACGCCGGCGATCCAGGCCGAAGCAAACTGGCCGCGACGGCTGGTTGAAAACTTCGACTACGCCAAGGTGCACAAAGAAACGAAGATGTTCGCAAAAATCGTCGTGGCCGGCGGCAACCTGCTGTATGAAACGCAGGACGCGCTGAGCACCGAACACCTGATCGAGGGTGAAGGCGCGGCGTTCACGTTGCCGCTGCGCGTGATTCTGTCCGGTCCGTGGCTCGAATCACTGGGCGGCGGGCAGTGCACGATCGGCACCGAAGAACATCCGGTATACCAGCATCTGACCTCGGGAATATCCGAAGCACCGGCGCCGTACGAAGCGAACACGCAGCAGGGCGAAGTTGGTGAACTCGGCTTCAACGAATCGTTCACCAATATCACAGTCAAAAACAGCAAGCTTGTCGACAGCACGTGGCCGGTCGAAGTCGAAGCTCAGGGCTGCGGAGGCGAATACGAATCCTACGTCGACGACGCCATCTCCAAGGTGCTCCACCTGCCGGCGCCTGCCGGGGCCAGCGTGACTGTGCTTAAAGGCACGCTCGGTACAGGAAACGCTGAGGTCGTGAAGAGCGAGCGCGAAACAGGGACGGAATAAATAGCTGCATGGCGAAAGTAGGAGTCAACTCAGGCCAACCTGAGTGATCAGAGGAGCCCGCCTCCACCCGTGGGGGCGGGCTCCCATTTAGCGCCGACCGTTCAACCGGCACAACACAGATGCTTGCAACGATCACCTGATCGTCCGAATAACTAGATCTTGAGACATGACAGGCATACGACAAGGGAGTCTGAGATGAGAAGAGGGAGACTGTTGGGCTCGTGCGTGGTCGCAGCCCTAGTAGTCACTGCGCTCGCCGCTTCGGCGGCCTTCGCGGCCGCGCCAGAATACGGCCGTTGTGTGAAAGCCACAAAGGTCGGCAAGGAATTTACCGGGACGTTCAGCGACTCGAAGTGCACGAAAGAAGTGCCTGAATCCGAACGTGCGAAGAAGGGCAAGTTCAGCTGGCTGCCGGGCGCTGCCAAAGTCAAACAGACCAGCAGCGGCGGCAAAGGCATTCTCGAAGAAGCCGGCAAATATGCGGTCGGCTGCGCGTCCGAGTCGAGCGTCGGCGAATACAGCGGCGCGAAAAACGTCAAGCACGTCGTGGTGAAGTTCAAAAAATGCGAAGCTCCCGGCCTGATTTGCACATCGGAAGGGCACGAAAAGGGCGAACTCGAAACGGTCCCGCTCGAAGGCAGGCTCGTTTGGGAAAATGAAAAAGCTCACAAACTGGCGTTCATGCTCTATCCCGAAGGCGGTGGTGAGTTCATTGAATTCAACTGCGGCGGGACGCTGACGGTCGCGGTTCGGGGCGCGATCCTCGTGCCGATCAAGGCCGACACGATGAGTGCCACCGTGCCGCTCAAGTACAAGGGTAAGAAAGGCATTCAGGCGCTGTCTGAATACGAAGAAGGCGGCAAAAAAATCAAAGCCAATCTCGAAGCCGACTTCGCCGGCTCGGGGTGGGTGCCGGCCAGTCAGACGATCACCTCGACGGTGACGAACGAAGAAAAGCTGGAGGCGAACGCGTACATCTGATCTCTGATGCGGTGTGGTGCGCGTGGGGCCGGTTGGTCTCACGCGCGCTGCTCGCGGCGGGGACTGATCGATGAAACATCGGTTGAGATCCAGCGCGCTGCTCGTCCTGAGTGTGGTTGTGTGCGTGCTTGCGCCTGCGGGTTCGGCGTCGGCTCTGATCTCGCGCGGGCATGTATTCGGGGCGTCGTTCGGGGTCCAGGGCAAGGGCGCCGGGCAGTTCGAAGGTCCGACCCAGGTCGCCGTCGACGAAGCCTCGGGGGATCTGTACGTCGTGGACAGCAGCAACGAACGTGTGGAGATCTTCGCGCCGGACGATCAGGGCGGATATACGTTCGCGTCGGAATTCAAGGTGCACACGCCGGGCGCGATCGCGGTCGACAACTCGACCAACGAAGCAGATCCGTCCAGGGGCGACGTGTATGTTGCGGGCGCCGCGGAAAAGAACGCGTCGCCGGAAGAACGGGACATCATCTACGAGTACAGCCCGACCGCCGGTGAAGTGATCCACAAGTGGTCGATCTTCAAGGCGGACGTCGGCGGCGAAACCGAAGAACTCGAACTGGAAGACATCTCCGGTCTGGGCGTCGATGCAGCCGGGACGCTGTGGGTGTATTGGGAAGAAGAAGGCGAGATCGACGCCCTCGCCAAAGAAACGCCGAACGGCGGCCCGGCCAAGCTGAAGTGGAAGCCTGAACTGCATCGCGAACCGGAAATCGAGTTCAAATTCGAATGTGACGCTCGCGAAGGGTTCGCCGTCGCTCCCGACGACCACAGCTTCTACACCGCCTACGAACGCGAGAGCATGAGCGAAGGATGTCCTGGTGAGGAGGAAGAAGCGCCCGATCCGACGGTGGTCGCCGAGCTGAACGCCGCGGCGCCTGAACCCGGGACCGTGATCGCGCAGCTCGATCATCTGAACACGACGGGCGTAGCGGTCGATCCGTCCAACGGCGACGTGTATCTCGACAACGGCTCGAGCGTGGCGGCCTTCAGCCCGGCAGGCCTGTTGATCCAACGCTTCGGCGGCGCTGACATGACGGGCGGTAGCGGTGTCGCGGTGGACGTCGCATCTGGTCAGGTGTTCGTGGCCGAGCGCGAAGCGGACAAGATCGACGTCTTCGAGCCCGAAGAATCGGTCAGGGCGCCCGCGGTCGACGCCATCTCCGAGCGAAATTTGAGCGCAAGCGCGGCCGAGCTGCATGCCCAGATCGATCCCGGCGGTGCGGAAACCGAATACTACTTCCAGTACGGCACGTCCGACTGTTTCACCAGTCCGTCGTCGTGCACGCAGGTGCCCGTGCCGCCCGGAAAGATCGAGGCTGGGTTCGGCGATCGCGAAGTGAGCGTGGAAGTGACAGGCCTTCGGCCCGCGACCTCCTACTACTACCGACTAATCGCCGGCAACCAGGCCGGTCGCGCGGAAGGACTGCCATCGCCCAACACGTTCACGACATTGCCGTCGGCGAGCGTGCTGCCGGACGGGCGAGCGTGGGAAATGGTCTCGCCGGCGGAAAAGCATGGCGCTGCGATCGACTCGATCAGCCGCTACTCGGCCGGCAGCATCCAGGCGTCTGCCGAAGGCGGCGGGCTGGTGTGGATGGCCAGCGGCCCGGTCGTCGGCGAACCGCAGGGCAATCGCAGCTTCGAACCGACGCAGCTACTCTCGCGACGCGGCGAAACGGGGTGGAGCACGCAGAGCCTTGAAACGCCACACGAACAGGGGCGCGGCCTGCTGGTTCCCTCGCCGTCGGAGTACCACTACTTCTCGCCCGATCTCGCGCTCAGCCTGGTGGAACCGACGGAACCGACGCGCCAGGTCGGCGGCGTCGTCGAACATCCCCCGCTGTCGCAGGCTGCGAGCGAAAAAACGATCTACCTGCGCGACGATCCGCCTGCGTCGCCTGAATACCTGCCGCTCGTCACCAGCGCAGATGACACGGCCAACAGCGAGTTCGGTGGGGCGCTGGAATTCCTCGATGCGAGCAGCGACTTGAGCCATGTCCTGTTCGACTCGAAGATCGGGCTGACCGCCGTACCACCGGGAGCCGCGGGACTTTATGAGTGGAGCGCCGGCGCGCGGTCTTCCGAAGCGCTGCAGCTCGTGAGCGTACTCCCCGACGGTCTGCCTGCACCCGACGAACCCGGTGCGCGCGAACCGTATCTCGGCAATGGCAGCGGCATGAACGACCGTGGCGCGATCTCCAGCGATGGCAGCCGCGTCGTCTGGAGCGAAACGCGCGATTTTGTGCCCGAACGGCTGTACCTGCGGGACACCGCGACCGGCGAAACAATTTTGGTCAACGCGGCGCAGGGTCAAGGGTCGACCGAACCGGGAGTGGGTGGCCAGACGTTGCCCGAACCGCTCGAAGAACAGCAGGAAGTCCATTTCCAAGCGGCCTCGAGCGACGGCTCGAAGATCTTCTTCACAGACACGGCACGTCTGAGCGAAGAATCGAACGAGGAACCCGCCGGTGAAGAATCGCCGGCCGACCTGTACGAGCTCGAAATCACGAGCGCCGAGGGCGAGCCGCTGCGTGCCCGCTTGACCGATCTCACACCAGATGAAACGGAAGGCAGTGCCGGCGTGCTGAACCTCATCCCGGGCACGAGCGAAGACGGCAGAGACGTGTACTTTGTCGCAAACGGAGTGCTCGCACCGGGAGCGAACCGCGGCCAATGCCCACACGACCCGGAAGCCTCCTCACCAACCGGCGCGAGCTGCAACCTCTATGTCTCACAGCCCGACCCCGAACATCCAGGCGAGCGCGAGACGAGGTTCATCGCGGCACTGTCCTATCAGGACGCGGCCGACTGGGGCGCGGGCGTCGCCGGCGATGGTCTCGCTTCGAGCCTCCCCCCCTCGCAGGATCTCAGTGCGGTGACCTCGAGCGTCTCCCCGGACGGCCGATATCTGGCGTTCATGTCTGATCGCAGTCTGACCGGCTATGACAACGAAGACGCCACGAGCCAGCAGCTCGGCGAACGGATGGACGAGGAGGTCTATCTGTATGACGCGCACAGCGGCCGGCTGGTGTGCGCCTCCTGTAACCCCAACCCCGAAGGCGAAGGCGAAGGCGGGGGCGAAGGCGAAGGCGACGGGTTCAAACGCCCGCACGGCGTATATGACACCAGACTCGCTGGCGAAGGTTTCGGGCTGCTCGTGGACCGTCCGGAAATCTGGCGCGAACGCTGGCTCGCCGGGTCGATCCCGGGCTGGGACTTCAACATCACCGACAGCGAACCCTCCGCGCTGTATCAGCCGCGCTACCTCACCGATAGCGGCCGACTGTTCTTCGACAGTCCCGACCAGCTCGTCCCCGCCGCCAGCAACGGCAAAGAGGACGTCTACGAGTATGAGCCCGATCAGATCGGAAGCTGCAGTGCCTCGGCGGGCTGTGTCGGGCTGATCTCCTCCGGCACATCCCAGCAGGAATCGGCGTTCCTGGACGCCAGCGAAAACGGCGAAGACGCGTTCTTCACGACGGCCGCGCAACTTCTCCCCGGCGACACCGACCACGCCTTCGACATCTACGACGCGCACGTCTGCAGCCAGAACAGTCCCTGCACCAGCTCGACCGAAACGAGCACCGAACAGTGCGAATCGACCAGCTCCTGTCACGGCCCCGCGCCGGCCGCGGCCGCCGAGATCGCGCTGCCCGCGACCGCCAGCGTCGCAACATCTCCGCCGGCCGGCGCGAAACAGGCCGTCGCGCCCGCGAAAACGATCATCAAACCTAAGCCGCTCACACGCGCACAGAAGCTGGCGAAGGCGCTCAGGCTGTGTCGGGTCGAGCACAAGCGCTCGTCCCACAAGCGCAGCAGCTGCGAACGCAGAGCGCGCAAAACCTATGGGCCCAGACCGAGGAAGAAGAAGACTGGCCGGAGTCTGCGGGGATGAGAACGCTTCGGACCACGCTCATCCTCTGTGTCGCGGTGGCGGTCACGGCGATCACGTGTGTGTGGGCGCCGGCGGCGTTCGCCGACCCGTGGTGGAGTCTGTCGGCGCGTGCTGCGCCGACGTACCTGGCGCCGGGGCACAACGGCCTGATCGACGTCTCGGCTGACGATCTTGGTGATGAAGGCGTCAGCGGCGCAAGCGACCGGGTGACGATCAGCGATCTGCTGCCGGAAGGGCTCGAAGCGAGCGAAGCGGGCGCGATCAATGCGCATCGCGCGCGCGCGGGCAACCGCGGAACCGTGGAAGAAAAAGCGCACTGGAACTGCACGCTGGCCGAACAGAACAGGCTCGTCAGCTGCAGCACCGATCTGGCGATCCCACCGTACGAACCGTTCGAAGTCGAAATCCCGGTCCGCGTCAACGAGCCGACGGGCACCGAAACGTCTTTGCCCAACCAGGCTGGAGTGCTGGGCGGCGACTCGCAAGCGGGCGAACCGGCGCCCGGTGCGTCGTTGACCAGACCGGTGAGGATCAGCGGCGCGCAGGTCCCGTTCGGCCTGGAAGAAGGCGGGTATCAGATCACGCCGGAAAACGAAAGCGGAGGCATCGACACGCAGGCCGGCTCGCACCCGTTCCAGCTGACGAGCACAGTCGACTTCGACCAGACCCTTGAAGAAGTGCAGGAACCGGGACAGCCGGCGATCGACGAGCCCGCCGCGATCGGGCTGCCGCGTAACCTGAGCTTTCAGCTGCCACCCGGGCTGCTTGGCAACGTCACGGCCGCGGAACAGTGCTCGCAGCTCGATTTCGCGGCGCTCAAGAGCGAAGGCAACAGCTGCCCGACCGGCTCGGCCGTCGGGGTGGCGACCGTGACGGTCCTGGAACCGAGTCGCGCGAAGTACATCACCAAGGCTGTGCCGTTGTTCAACCTCGAACCCGAACAGGGCGAGCCCGCACGGTTCGGGTTCGAGGCGGTGCGCGTGCCCGTGCTGCTGGACACGAGCGTCAGGACCGGCGGCGACTACGGCGTCACCGTGAGCGTCGACAACGCGACCGAGGCTGCCCAGGTGCTCGGCGCGCAGGTCACCTTCTGGGGCTATCCCGGCAGCCCGGCTCACGATGGCAGTCGCGGCTGGGCCTGCTTGCGCGAAGGCGCCGAAGCGTACGAAGGCGAAACCTGCCAGCCCCCCGATCCTCGACCGACGGTCCCGCTGCTGACGCTGCCGACCTCCTGCACCGGGCCGCTGTCGACCGAACTGCAGGGGACCGCCTGGAACGGCGAACCGATCGGCGGCCGGTTCACCCTGAAGAACGCCCTCGGCTCGCCACTGCCGGCGCTCGAAAACTGTGCGGCCCTGCCGTTCGAACCCTCGCTCGAGATCCAACCCGATCAGGCCGCAGAAGAGCAAGAAGGCCATTCCGGCGAACCCGCGAGCGTCGAACCGACGACGAGCGCGAGCACACCCACCGGGCTGAAGGCGACCGTCACCGTCGCCCAGGAAGGCACCCTCAGCGAGACTGAGCTCGCCGACGCCGACGTCAACAGCGCGCAGGTGACGCTGCCCGCCGGTCTGCTGTTGAACCCTGCCGCCGCCGGCGGCCTGCAGGCCTGCTCGGAGCAGCAGATCGGCTACCAAGGCCCGCCCGCCGAACCCGACCCGCTCGAGCCCGGTGCATCCCAGCCCCAGCAGTTCAACAACAGCAAGCCCGCCTGTCCCGCGGCTTCGAAGATCGGCACGGTGCAGATCAACACGCCCTTGCTCAGCGAAGAACTTCGCGGCTCGGTCTATCTCGCCACCCCAGCACCCAACGGCGAACCGGGCCAGAACCCGTTCGACAGCCTGATCGCGCTCTACATACTCGCCGAAAACGAAACACTGGGCCTGAGGGTGAAGCTCGCGGGCCAAGGCGAACTGGACGAACGAACGGGCCAGATCACGACCAGCTTCAAGACCACCCCACAGGTGCCCTTCGAACGGCTCACACTGCAGCTGTTCGGTGGACCGCGCGGCTCGCTCACGACCCCCCCAGCCTGCGGCAGCTACACCGCCACCAGCGCATTCACCAGCTGGTCGGGCGCACAGGCCCAACCCGAAGCGAAACCGTCCTTCCAGATCACCAGCGGGCCCGCGGGACACGCATGCCCCGCCGGTTCGCTCCCGTTCACGCCATCCTTCCAAGCCGGCTCCACCAGCAGTCAAGCCGGTGCCTTCACCAGCTTCACGCTGCAGCTCACAAACCCGGACGGCGACCAATCCCTGTCGGGCCTGTCGATGCACCTCCCTGCCGGCGTCGCCGCGCAGCTCGCGCACGTCACGCCCTGCCCCGAACCCCAAGCGTCACGCAACGAATGCGGCTCCGAAAGCCTGGTCGGCAGCTCGCTCGCCGGCTCCGGCCTCGGTCCGGACCCCGTCGAGCTTCCCGGACAGGTCTATCTCACCGGCCCCTATCAGAACGCCCCGTTCGGGCTCGCGGTCGTCACCCCCGCGGTCGCCGGGCCGTTCAACCTCGGCGACGTCACGGTGCGCTCGCGCATCGACGTCGATCCCCACACCGCGCAGGTGACGATCACCTCCGACCCCTTCCCGCTGTTCGTCAAAGGCGTCCCCGTCGACCTCAAACAGATCCAGGTCCAGGTCAACCGTCCCGACTTCGAGTACAACCCGACCAACTGCCGGGCGATGAGCATCGAAGGCGCCCTCGGCGGCAGCGAAGGCGCAAGCGCCAGCCTGTCGACGCCATTTCAGGCCTCGGGCTGTCAGGACCTGCCGTTCAAGCCCGGGGTGAAGGGCGCGACGCGGGGCGCCACCAGCAAAGCCGACGGCGCCAGCCTCGCCCTCACCTTCAAATCCCAACCCGGTGAAGCGCATGTCGCCAAGACGATCCTGACGATCCCCGCCACGCTCCCGGCCAGGCTCACGACGATCCAGAAAGCCTGCGTCGCCGCCACCTTTGAAGTGAACCCCGCGGCCTGCGGCGAAGGCTCAGACATCGGTACCGCCGTGGTCCACACGCCCGTGCTGAAGAACCCGCTGATTGGCCCGATCTATCTCGTCAGTCATGGCAACGCCGCCTGGCCCGACGCCGAGCTCGTGCTGCAGGGCGAAGGCGTCGAGGTCATCCTCGACGGCCAGACCGCCATCAAGAAAGGCGTCACCACCTCGAGCTTCCTGTCCGTCCCCGACGCGCCGTTCGAAAGCGTCCAGGCAACCCTCCCCGAGGGACCCCACTCCGCCCTCACCACCAACCTGCCACTGAAGGACCACTACAGCCTGTGCGGACAGAAGCTGACGATCCCGACCGCGCTCACCGGCCAGAACGGCACCGCCGTCAACGAGACCGTCAAGGTCAACATCGAAGGCTGCCGCGCCGTCAAGGCCGCCAAGGCTAAGAAGCTCACCCGCCGGCAGAAGCTCACCCGCGCACTGAAAGCCTGCCGCAAAGCCCACCCGCGCGCGCGCGCGCCACGGGTCAGATGTGAACGGCGCTCGCGGCGCCGCTATCGCGGTTGAGGCCGGCAAGGGTCCGGATCGGCGTCTTCGAGCCTGCAGGCGTCTGTGGGATCATCCGTGGCGGGCCGTCGGGCACGCGATCTTGTGCCGGCTCGTCACGGTCGAGCCATCCTCGAACGTGATCCGGGTCTCGACCGGCCAGCCGCCGCGCGGACAGCTTTTCGGGGTGATCAGGCCCTTAACGTGGAACAGCCTGCGCCTGCCGTGGACCTTGCGGTAGTAGGCGACGTTTTTAGCGCCGAGCGTCAGGAAGCCGCCGAGAGCCGAGGCGTCGGATGCTTCCGGAAGGACTTTTATCAGCGGCACGTTGAGGCTGAACCCGAGCCCGTAGGGCTTTGGCGCATGCACCACCGTGGCTGTGAAAACGAGCTGGATCGAGACGGGGCTCGAGCCGTCGAGATACACGAGCAGCAGTGTGTGGCTGGGATTGTTGTCTGCGAGGAAGAAGTCGATCTGCGCGTTCTCATGAATGACTTCGCCGGCGATTTCATAGGCCCCGTGGACTTCGCCGAACCCGGCTCTCGAATCGGCCGGACAGGCTTCGGGGCCGACGTCTTCGAGCTTCGTCGCGCTGCACGTGCCGGTGCCCTCCAGACTCAGCGACATTCCGGCGGGCCCGAACGCGTCGAAGTGCGTGATCGGGGCGGGCAGTGGCTGGCTCGTCGAGCTGAACGTGGCGCGCCCGAACACGTTTGTCGGGACTCCCAGCCGGTCAGGTGAGAAGCCGGCCTGGGTGATCGTGACGGTCTCCTGGGCCTGGGCGCCGGTCGCGAGTCCCAGCAGAAGCGCACAACCGACCAGGGTCGTGGTAATTGCGTGAACCTTGAACATCGCGGTCCTCCCGGTGGTGCTGAGTGGATTGTGCGGCCTCCCTCCCTAAACCCGCGAGCGGGGCCCATGGAGCGGTCTGCCGACCTGCGGGTCCGCCGCCCCGCGGTGCTGCGACGGCGCGAGGCCGCGCGCACGCGACCTGAGGCGTTCGCCGTTGAGGCGTCGCACGCTAGGCTTGATCGGGTGCTCGTACGTCCGGGTGGGACCGGCGCGCTGGTGATCGGGCAGCTTTCGCACTCATGGCTCGCCGGTCAGCTGGCGCGCGCGTGGGGCAATGCGCGTTTCGGGACGGTCGAGCCACGCGAGCCGATCGTTCTCGGCGCAGAGCAGCACGACATCGGCTGGGCGCGGTTCGATCTGCGACCGATGTTCAATCCGCAGACCGGTCTGCCGCGCGGCTTCCTCGAGCTCACGATCGAGGAGCACCTCGCGATCTGGCGTGACGCTCCGGACCTGCTGATGAGCCAGAGCGCCTATGCCGCGCTCGTCGTATCGCTTCACGGTCTGTCTCTGTCCGCTCTACGCTCGCGCGCGGCGCCAGAGTGCGCTCCAGCGCTTCAATCGCACATAGACGACGAGCGCAAACGTCAGGCTCGTCTGTGTCGCGAGCTCGAGGTGACGGATCTGCAGAAGGAGCGCGTCCGCCGCCAGATGTGGGCCTGGGATGGCATCTCGCTCGCGCTCTGCAGCGAGTGGCGGCCTTTCTCCATAGCTGACGTACCGACGGCGGACGGCTCGACCACGATCGAGCTGCGCGAGTGCGCCGACGGCACTGTGACGATCGACCCGTGGCCGTTCGACTCAAGGCGGATCGACGTGCAATGCGAGGCTCGGCGGCTCGAGCACGCCTGCGCGAGCGAGACCAGCATGCGTCGAGCTCTGACAGGGGCCAGCCCGATCACGCTCGAGTTCGTGCTCGCGGCGACGTCCGATCCGCCCGACGATGGATGAGAGACAAACGCCCTACTGCGAGTCGGCCCACTCGCGCGCGCGACCGGGGACCCCGAGCGCGTCCTGCTGCACCTCGACCACCTCGTCGGCCGGGATGTCCGAGCGCTCGGCCGCGGCCACGATCGCAGCGGCCGACGGAGCCTCGTAGAGGCAGTAGGTCCGTCGCCGATCGGCGCTCAGGAACGAGAACAGCCAGCGCACCCCCTCGTCGGCGTTCACCTCCTCGATCAGCCTCACGTCATCGTCGCTCAACTGGAGCTGATCAGCGAACGTGCGCTCGATCATGAACAGCGGCATCGTCGGCCGATGGTACTCGTATGGCGCGTGCGCCGGCCTGTGGTCTACGCGTCGGCAAGCGCATGACGGTGTGCGTAGGAGGCGGCCTCCGTGCGGTTCGCGCAGCCGGTCTTGCGCAGGATGCTGCGCACGTGGTTGGCGGCGGTGTGCTCGCTGATGTACAGCTCGGCGCCGATCTCGCGGTTGCTGAGGCCGCGCGCCACGAGCCGCAGGATCTGCGCCTCCCGGCCCGACAGCTCATCGGGGAGGCCGGCGGCCGTCGCGAGCGGTGCTCCCAGCGTCCTGATCCGGCTGCGCAGGGCGGCCATCCCGATCTCGCCGGCGAGCCGGTCGGCCCGAGCCAGCAGGCGCTCCGCGCGCGGCTTGTGCTCGCGGCCGCGGTCGAGCAGCATGCGCGCGTACTCGTAGTTCGTGTGCGCCAGCCACGTCCTCGCCTCCATTGCCACGTTCAGCTCGATCGCGTGCTCGAAGTGCGCTTCGGCCTGCTCCCATTCGCCGAGCGTCGCGGCCAGCATGCCCAGGTAGCGGTCGGCGGCGCCGTAGTAGGCGACGAGGTGCCCGATCATGACGTTGCTTCCCGCCAGCGGAGCGAGCTCGGGATGCACCAGCGCTGCGAGCCGCTCGTCGCGCAGCGCCACGCAGGCGTCGGCGAGGTAGGTGAGCGCCGCCAGCCACAGCGACTCGCGCAGCGGCTCGAGGCCCTCGCGCGCGATCCGCGCGAGCTCGCGCCGGGCCGCTGACTCCATCCCCAGCTCGACCAGCAGCGACGCCAGCCCGGGACCCCACGCGCCCTGCTCGCGGTCGCCCGCGGCGAGCACCCTGATGACGGAGGCCAGCTCGGCCAGCCGTCCCTGCTCGCGGCGCAGGCTGAACATCTGTATGCCGTACGTGCCCGAGGCGTCGCGCCCGGTGAGCATCCGTCCCGCCTGCTCGGAGCGGCGCGCCATCGCCTCGGCATCCCGCAGTCGTCCGTCCGACAGCGCGATCGCCGCGCCGTAGTGCTCGACCACGTGCAGGATGAACGGCTGCCGGGTGATCTCGGCGATCTGCCGGAGCTCCGCGACCTCGGCTCGGGCGGCCGAGATGTCGGCGATCGCCGCGAACGCGGGCACCCGCCACGACATCGCTTCGGCCTGGAGCTCGGTGTCGCCAAGCTCCTCGCTGATGGCCCGCGCCTCGGTGAGCATCTCGATGATCTCCTGCAGCGGCGTGACGCCGCGCGACCAGTAGGAGCGCGACAGCACGGTTGCCAGGCCCGTTCGATCCCCGACGCGCCGGGCCAGCTCGATCGCGCTGGCCCGGACGATCGCGCCGCGCTCGTGCTGGCCCTGGAGATCGAGCGCACGCGCGAGACCGCCGAGCAGCTCTGCGCGCAGCTCGGACTCCTCATCCCCCAGCGCCGCCGTCGCCTCTTCCAGCAGATCCACGGCGCCCTGCACGAGGCCCGGCCGCCAGCTCGCCTCCTCGTAGTTCGCGGCCGCGCGCGCCAGCAGCTGCCCGTCAGCTAGCTCGCGGCCGATCTGAGCGGCGGACGCCAGGGCGTCGAGAGCATCGAGGACCTTGCCGGCTTTGTGTCGGACCATCCCCAGCTCGAGCAGCGCGGCGGCTCGCTCGCGGGCGTCCTCGATGCCGAGCTCGAGCGCGGCGAGCAGCATCTGGGCTGCCTCATCGAAGGCGAGCGCGTCGGCCGCCGCCCGCGCCGCGAGCACGTTGTAGCGGATCGCCCGCTCGACTCCGGCGACCGCGGTGGCGGCGGCGAAATGGTGCGCCAGGTCGGCGAGCATGCGCACCGATCGCGTCTCGTCGGCCTCCAGGACCTCGCCGATGCGCAGGTGCAGCTCGGCCCGCCGCACCCCGGACAGGCGGTCGTAGACGGCGCGGCGCACGAGCTCGTGACTGAACCTGTACGCGAGCCGACGCGCGGGCAGCTCGACGACGATGCCGCTGCGCGTCGCCTCGTCAACCGCCGCCGCCAGGTCGCTCTCCGCCAGCCCCGAGCCCCGTCCCACCGTCGCCAGCTCGAACTCGGCGCCCGCCGTCGCCGCCAGTTCGAGCAGCTCGGTGGTCGCCGGCGACAGCCGCGCGAGGCGGGCGCTGACGACCTCGCGAACGCTCTCCGGAGTCGCGAGCTGCGCAAGCAACGAGCCTGCGAGCCGCAGCTCTCCGTCCGCACCGGCGATCGCGTCCGTCTCGACGAGGGCACGCCACAGCTCGCACATCAGGAACGCGTTGCCGCCCGTGAGCTGGGAGATCGCGCGGGCGATCTCCGGCAGGTTCGACCCCACGCGACCATCGGCGACACGGCGCACGAACTCGTTCACCTCGTCCTCGGAAAGTCCCGCGAGTCGCAGGCGAACCACGTCGTCGGAGCGCCGCAGATGCGCGAGCGTGTCGGCGAGAGCATGCGGGACCTCGGCCTCGGTGTCGCGGAAGGTGGCGAACAGCAGCACGCGCCCGGACCACGCCGTCTGCGCGAGGTGGCGCAGCAGCAAAAGCGTCGGCGCGTCCGCCCAGTGCCCGTCCTCGATCACCAGGACCACCGGGCGTCGCTGGCCGACTCGCCCAAGCAGGTCGGTCATGACCGTGTGCAGGCGATGGCGCTCGGTGTCCGGGTCGGCGCGCATCGGCGGGGACAGTCCGGTGACCAGCTCCCCGAGGCCTGGCAGCAGCCGGATCAGCTCGCCGCCGGACGTCCCCAGGGCGACGCGCAGCTCGTCCTCATCGAGCGCCGCCGCCACCCCCTCGAGCGCTTGTGAGAACGGGCCGTACGGCGCGTGCACCACCGCGTCGCAAGCTCCATACAGGACGAGCGCCCCGGATTGGGCGGCTTCGGCGGCGAACTCGCGCACGAGCCGGCTCTTGCCCGAACCGGGCTCTCCCCCGAGCAGCACCACCCTGCGTCCCTCGCCCTGCGCGGTCGGCAGCAGCATGCGCAACCGCGCCAGCTCGGCCGCCCGGCCGACGAACGGGAACGGAGACAAAACGCGAAGTGGAGCAGGAAGCTCGGGCACGGCACCCCCGCTGGAACGATAGTCAGATCTGACCAGTGAGGCAATCCTGCGCGGCGCCGTCGCGCGTGGAAGAGTCGGTCAATCTCGGTCATGACAAGCGGCGCGCCAGGCCCTACCTTGCGCTTACGCCAGTTGAGATCTCCATGAAGGGGGGCACGATGAGCACCACCGTCACACCAGCACAGTCTGCGCGCCGGGAGATGTCCGGGTTCCGCGGGCGCGTGATCGACGCGCAGGACGCCGACTACGAGCGTGCGCGCGCCGTCTTCAACGCGATGATCGACCGCCGGCCGGCGCTGATCGCGCAGTGTGCGGACGCGCAGGATGTCGCGCGGGCGGTTTCCTTCGCACGCGACCACGGGCTGGCGCTCGCCGTGCGCGGCGGCGGGCACAACGGCGCCGGCCTGGGAACGTGCGAGGACGGTGTCGTCGTTGACCTGTCGCTCCTGAAGGAGATCCAGGTCGATTCGGTGGCGCGCACCGTTCGCGTCGGCGGCGGCTGCACGTGGGCCGAAGTCGACCAGGCCACCGGCGAGCACGGCCTGGCGACCCCGAGCGGGATCATCTCGACCACCGGCGTCGGCGGTCTCACGCTCGGCGGCGGTCTCGGCTATCTGACCCGGCGCTTCGGGCTGACGGTCGACAACCTGCTCGAAGCGGAGCTCGTGCTCGCGAGCGGCGAGACGGTCCGCGCCAGCGCCGAGCAGCACCCCGACCTGTTCTGGGCGATCAGGGGCGGCGGCGGCAACTTCGGCGTCGTCACCTCGTTCGTGTTCCGCCTGCACGAGGTCGGCACGATCTTCGGCGGGCCGATGTTCTGGCCGGTCGAGCAGAGCGCGGAGGTCCTGTCCGCATACCGCGACTTCCTGCCCGAGGCCCCACGCGAGCTGAACGGCTTCTTCGCGTTCCACACGGTGCCGCCGGCGCCGCCGTTCCCCGAGGAGATCCATCTGCGCAGCGTGTGCGGCGTCGTGTGGTGCTACGTCGGCTCCGAGACCGACGCGCGCGCCGCGATGGCGCCCCTGCTCGACGCCGTGCCCGAGCCGCTGATGGACGGCGCGCAGCTGATGCCGCACGCGGCGCTGCAGGGCGCGTTCGACGGGATCTACCCACCCGGCGACCAGTGGTACTGGCGCGCCGACTTCGTCAACGAGATTCCCGACGAGGCCGTCGAGATCCACGCCCGCTTCGGCTCGCAGATGCCGAGCATGAAGTCGACGATGCACATGTACCCGATCGACGGTGCCGCTCACGACGTCGCCGCGGGCGACACGGCCTGGAGCTACCGTGATGCCAACTGGGGCGCAGTGTTCGCCGGCGTCGACCCCGATCCGGCAAACCGCGAGGCGATCCGCCGCTGGAGCGTCGACTACCAAGAGGCGCTGCACCCGTACTCGGCCGGCGGCGCGTACGTGAACATGATGATGGACGAGGGGCAGGAGCGCGTGCGCGCGAGCTACCGCGACAACTACGACCGGCTGGCGCAGATCAAGCGCTCCTACGACCCCGAGAACCTCTTCCGGATCAACCAGAACATCCAGCCTGCCGGCGCCTGAGGCCGGCTCGACGCGGGGTCTGGCGTCCGCGCGGGCGGGCCCCGCGCCGCGTCCCGCCGCCTGCGATCACGTCCGCCCCGACCGGAACGACGCGGGGTCATATGCTTGCTCCAGGGTCAGCGATCAAAGGAGGAGCCGATGCCGTTCGTGACCGTCGGGACCGAGAACAGCAGCGAGATCCAGCTCTACTACGAGGATCACGGCAGCGGGCAGCCGGTGGTCCTGATCCACGGCTACCCGCTTGACGGCCACTCGTGGGAGCGCCAGGAGCGTGCGCTGCTCGACGCCGGCTACCGCACGATCGCCTACGACCGCCGCGGCTTCGGTCGGTCCAGCCAGCCGACCACGGGCTATGACTACGACACCTTTACGGCGGACCTGAAGGCGCTGCTCGACCAGCTGTCGCTTGGCGGCGAGGTCGTGCTGTGCGGGTTCTCGATGGGCACCGGCGAGGTGACCCGCTACCTCGGCACGCACGGCTCGGCAGGGGTCGGCAAGGCCGTGCTGTTCGGCGCGATCCCGCCGTTCCTGCTGAAGACCGACGACAACCCCGAGGGCGTCGACAAATCCGTGTTCGACGCCATCAAGCAGTCGGTGCTCGCGGACCGCTACAAGTGGTTCGACGAATTCTTCGCGAACTTCTACAACGTCGACGAACTGGCCCCGGAGCGGATCGGCGAGGCGGCGGTGCGCGCGAGCTTCCAGGTCGCCGCCGGCTCCTCGTGGTATGCGAGCTACGCGTGCGTCGACACCTGGCTGACCGACTTTCGCGCCGACGTCGCCAAGATCGACATCCCGACGCTGGTGGTACAGGGCACCAAGGACCGCATCCTGCCGTTCGCCAACACGGCGGGACGGCTGGAGGCCCTGAACGACAACATCAAAGTCGTCCCGGTCGAGAACGGCCCCCACAACGTCGGCTGGACCTTCCCGGAGGAGTGCAACTCGGCGCTGCTGGGCTTTCTCGGCTGAGTCGCGTGTAGAGACGCCCGGGAAGCTTTTCCGGGAGTTCGGCGTCCTGGTGATCAAGGAGTCCATCAAGGCTCCCCGACGTGAGGCGCGAGCCGTCGCGTCCGGCGATACGACCAGCGAAAGAGGGACTGATGAGGAAACGAAACATGTTCTTGGCGGCGGTGCTGATCGCGGGGCTCGCCGCGGCGGCGATCGCGCAGGCGCATACGATGCGCGCGAGCAGCGCGTCGGGGTCGACGATCGCGCTGCGCGAAACCGCGCTCGGCAAGATCATCGTCGATTCGGCGGGCTTCACCGTGTATGACTTCAGCAGGGACCAGAAGAACAAGGACGCCTGCCAGTCGGTCGGCGGCTGTACGTCGGTGTGGCCGCCGCTCGTGAGCTCGAGCGCGGCGAAGGCGGGCAGCGGCCTGAACGCGTCGCAGCTCGGCACGATCACGCTGTCGAACGGGAAGAAACAGGTCACCTACTTTGGCCACCCCCTGTACCTGTACACGGGCGACGAGCATCCCGGCGACACCTCCTACGTGGGCGCGACCCAGTTCGGCGGCAAGTGGCTTGCCGTGAACGCGAAGGGCGTCTCGGTGAACGCCTCGAGCGCCGGTAAAAAAGCAGAAGGTGACAGCGGCTGGTAGCGAAGCAGCCAGGTCGCAGCGGTTGAACCTGGATCGCGCCACGAAACGAGAGGGGCCCCGCGAGGGGCCTTGCTCGCCTGGGCTCGACAGACCCCAACTTTCATGATAACATCCTTGCCATGAAAGCCGGGAGCGTGGCGTGACGCGTCCTTACCAACTGCGGGCCCGGGCTGAGGGCGCTCAAGAGCGGGTCGAGCGGGTCCTGGACGCAGCGGTGGAGCTGTGGTTGGAGCATTGGTATGACGAGTACACGCTCCAGGACATCGCCGAGCGCTCCGGCGTGTCGCTCTCGACGATCATGCGCCGGTTCGGCTCGAAGGAGGGGATCGTCGCAGCCGTGCTGGCGTCCGATCGCGGGCGCGGACGCGTGAGCGACCGCGACCACATCGCCGCGGGCGACGTCGATGGCGCAGTCGCTGAGCTGATCGAGGAGTACGAGCGCACGGGTGACGCGGTGATGCGCAACCTCGCGGTCGAGGAGCGTGTGCCGGCGATCGGCGAGGTTGTCAAAGTCGGGCGGATCATGCACCGCGAGTTCG